>Ga0163162_10000265_pt1 | contig 47446 bp, 53 predicted proteins | sample S55metaG_FD_115310 | JGI IMG/M metagenome (GOLD analysis project Ga0163162, IMG submission 115310) | Switchgrass rhizosphere microbial communities from Kellogg Biological Station, Michigan, USA - S5-5 metaG | ecosystem: Host-associated > Plants > Roots > Rhizosphere > Soil | place: USA... | reverse complement strand
CTCCGGCACGCGGCGCATGCGCATCGTTTTCGACAGCTCGCGGCGGAATTCCTTGGCCATCTCGTTCAACGCTTTTACCGCTTCCTTGGAGCTGTCTGGAAGCAGCGCCGTGACGAACACCGTGGCGAAGTCGAAATCGCGCGTGACCTCGACATCCGAAACGCTGACCGATGGCAGCGCATGATCGCGCACCGCTTCATGCACCAGGCCGCCGAGCTGGCGACGCAGTTCGGCAGAGATGCGGTCGGAACGGGTGAAGTCGCGCGAGGGCATCAACGTGAGACGAGAGAAGTGAGACGCGAGACGTGAAAATCGGGCCGGCCCGACGGCAAGCGCAAGCGCCCTACCCGTCTTGCGTCTCCCGTCTCACGTCTCACGCATTTCATAACGTTCTCGCAACTTCAATACGCTCGTAGCACTCGATCTGGTCGCCGGCTTTGACGTCGTTGTATTGCTTGACGCCGATGCCGCACTCCATGCCGTTGCGCACTTCGTCGACGTTTTCCTTGAAGCGGCGCAGGGATTCGAGTTCGCCCTGGAAGATCACCGTGTTGTCGCGCAGGACGCGGATCGGCTTGTGCCGCTTGACCGTTCCTTCGATGACCATGCAGCCGGCGATTGCGCCGAACTTCGACGAGCGGAATACGTCGCGGACCTGCGCGACGCCGATGATTTCCTCGCGGATCTCGGTGCCGAGCATACCGGTCGCCGCCTGCTTCACCTGATCGATCACGTCATAGATGATCGAGAAGTAGCGCAGGTCGACATCGCTGTCGGTGATGACCTTGCGCGCCGAGGCGTCCGCACGCACGTTGAAGCCGATCAGGATCGCCTTCGACGCAGCGGCGAGCGTGGCGTCGGATTCGGTAATGCCGCCGACGCCGGAACCGATGACGTTGACGCGGATCTGGTCAGTGCCGATCGCCGTCAATGCATCGCGCAACGCCTCGACCGAGCCTTGCACGTCGGCTTTGACGACGAGATTCAGCACACGCTGGCCGTCGGCCTGGCCCATTGTCGAAATGACATCCTCCATGCTGCGCATGGCGGTCTTGGTCAGGCGCGTTTCGCGGCGCTTGGCCTGACGTTCCGAGGCCACCTGCTTGGCGAGACGCTCGTCCTGCACGACGACGAAGTCGTCGCCGGCATCGGGCACGCCGGACAAACCGAGCACCTGCACCGGAATGGACGGACCGGCACTCTCGACCTGCTGGCCGGCTTCGTCGATGATCGCGCGCACGCGGCCGTATTCGATGCCGCAAACGAGAAAGTCGCCTTTCTTCAACGTGCCCTGCTGCACCAGCACGGTCGCAACCGGGCCGCGGCCCTTGTCCAGACTCGATTCGACGACGACGCCGGTGGCCAGGCCGTCCTTGACGGCCGTGAGTTCCATCAGTTCGGACTGCAGCAGGATCGCATCGAGCAGATTGTCGACGCCATCGCCGGTCTTGGCAGACACCGGCACGAACTGCACGTCGCCGCCCCATTCCTCGGGCACGACTTCATGCTGCACCAGGCCCTGCTTGACGTTGTCCGGATTCGCCTCCGGCTTGTCCATCTTGTTCATCGCGATCAACAGCGGCACCTTCGCGGCGCGCGCATGCTGCACGGCCTCGATGGTCTGCGGCATGACGCCGTCATCTGCGGCGACGACCAGTACGACGATGTCGGTCAGCTTCGCGCCGCGCGCGCGCATCGACGTGAATGCGGCATGGCCCGGGGTGTCGAGAAACGAAATCACGCCCTTGTCGGTTTTCACGTGATACGCGCCGATGTGCTGCGTGATGCCGCCGGCTTCGCCCGCTGCGACCTTGGTGCGGCGGATGTAATCGAGCAGCGAAGTCTTGCCGTGGTCGACGTGACCCATGATCGTGACGACCGGCGGACGCGGCTCGCGGTTGCCCTGCACTTCGACCTTCGCCAGCGTGGTTTCCGCGTTCTTCTCCTCGGCATCGACAGCCTTGTGGCCGAGCTCTTCGACGACCAGTACGGCCGTGTCGTGATCGATGACCTGGTTGATTGTCGCCATTACGCCCATCTTGAAAAGCACCTTGACGACTTCCGCACCCTTGACCGCCATCTTCTGCGCGAGGTCGGAAACCAGGATCGACTCGCCGACCGCGATGTCGCGCACGACCGGCGCGAGCGGCTTGGAAAATCCGTGCGGACCACCGCTCGGCGTACGCGCCGGCTCGATCTGCTTGCGCGGCCGCTTCTTGATCGCGCCACGACGCGCGTGGCCGGCGTCGGAAAGGTGCAACTCGGCGCCGAAGTAGCGTGCGGCGCCATCGCCTTCGTCGCCTTCCTGCGGCATCTGATGCGAGCCGTGCTTGGCCTTGGCATGACGATGCGGCGCTTCTTCGACTGCGGGTCCTGCACGTCCACGGCCGCGGTTCTCGGCGGGACGCGGCTCGGCCGCCGCGGGCTTGCGCGCAGCGGGCCTTTCGTCCTTCGGCTTTTCCTCGCGTGGCGCCGATGCATCGCCGGCCTGCTTGGCCTCGGCTTCGGCGCGCAGGCGCGCTTCCTCGGCCTGGCGCTTGGCGTCCTCGGCTGCGCGCAGCTTGGCGTCTTCTTCCTGGCGGCGGCGTTCCTGCTCCTGGCGCGCGCTCTCCTCGGACTCACGCTTGAGTTGCGATTCCTGCAGCTTGCGCAGCGCGTCTTCGCGCTCCGCATCGACCACTTCGGAGCCGTCGGCCATCGTGCTGCGCTTTACATAGGTGCGCTTCTGCCGGACTTCGACGTTTACCGTCTTGCCACGGGCAGCACCCTGGTTGACGGTCAGCTCGCTGACCGTGCGCCGCTTGAGCGTGACCTGGCGCGGTGCGTTGTCGCTCGCGTCCTTCTCGGTCTTGCCGTGCGTGCGGCGCAGGAACCCGAGCAGCTTGACCTTCTCCGTGCTCGAGACAACCTGATCCGGGCCCGAGAATTTCATGCCGGCCTCGGCAAGCTGGGTGATCAGCTTGTCGACGCCCATGCCGAGCACGCCGGCGAGTTGCTTGATGGTTACGTCCGACATTGCGCTTGGAACTCCCGTGCTCGTACGTTGTTGCGGCGGCGTGAATCGATGACAAGACGCGTGCAGCGGCGTTTCAGTCCGCGGCACACCTCGTCGAATTGAACAAAACGAACCACTCGTTCAGGCCTCTTATGCGGCTTTCGCTTCGCGCGCAGCCATGATCAGGCCCGCGGCACGGTCTTCGTCCATTCCGTCGATCGCCAGCTCCATCAGCTCGTCGGTCGCCAGGTCGGCAAGATTCTCGCGTGTCACGATGCGGTGCTGCGCAAGGGCAAATGCGGTCGATTCGTCCATGCCGGCAACTTCCAGCAGATCCGCGTCCGGCTTGTGTTCGTCGATGTCCTCTTCGACTGCCAACGCCTCGGTCAACAGCGCGTCGCGGGCACGCGCGCGCAGTTCCTCGACGATGTCCTCGTCGAAGCCTTCGATCGCCAGCAGTTCGGCCGTCGGCACGTAGGCGATTTCCTCGACCGTGGTGAAGCCTTCCTGCACGAGGATCGCCGCGATCTCCGCATCGACTTCGAGTTTTTCCTGGAACAGCGCGCGCGCGGTCTCCTGCTCGGCTTCGGACTTCGCGGCCACCTGGTCCTGCGTCATCACATTGAGCTGCCAGCCGGACAGCTTGCTCGCCAGGCGCACGTTCTGGCCACCGCGGCCGATGGCCTGCGACAGCTTGTCTTCGGCCACGGCGATGTCCATCGAATGCTTTTCTTCGTCGACGATGATCGACTGCACTTCGGCCGGCGCCATCGCGTTGATCACGAACTGCGCGGGATTGTCGTTCCACAGCACGATGTCGATGCGCTCGCCGTTGAGTTCGTTCGAAACGGCCTGGACACGCGACCCGCGCATGCCGATGCAGGCGCCGATCGGATCGGTGCGACTGTCGTGCGCGACGACCGCGATCTTGGCGCGGTCACCGGGGTCGCGCGCGGCGCCCTTGATTTCGACCAGGCCCTGGCCGACTTCCGGCACCTCGAGGCGGAACAGCTCGATCATGAATTCCGGCGCCGTGCGCGAGACGAACAGCTGCGGACCGCGCTGCTCGGCTCGTACTTCGTACAGATAGCCACGGATGCGGTCGCCTGCGCGCACTGCCTCGCGTGGAATCGCGCGGTCGCGCGGCACGTACGCTTCGGCGTTTCCGCCGAGATCCAGATACAGGCTGCCGCGCTCGACGCGCTTGACGACGCCGGTCACGAGTTCACCGACGCGGTCCTTGTAAGCGTCGACGACCTGGGCGCGCTCGGCTTCGCGCACGCGCTGCACGATGACCTGCTTGGCCGCCTGCGCCGCGATGCGTCCGAATTCGGGGTTTTCGATCGGTTCTTCGAGGAAATCGCCGACCTGACTGTCGGCCTTGGTGTCGACCGCATCCATCAGACGGATCTGCCGGTCCGGCGATTCCATGACCACATCGTCAGCCACGACTTCCCAACGGCGGAAGGTTTCGTATTCGCCGCTGTGCTTGTCGATGCTGACCCGCGCCGCGATGTCCAGGTCCGGATAGCGCTTCTTCGCCGCAGAGGCGAGCGCAGCTTCCATCGCGTCGAAGATGACGTCTTTCTCGACGCCCTTCTCATTGGCGACGGCGTCGACGACCAACAATAATTCTTTGCTCATTGCTGAACTCTCATTCCGAAATTGTGAGGAGTGAGGGGGTGAGGGGTGAGGAAGCAGCGCTTTCGCACACCACACACACTTCCACGAACTCCGACTCTCCTGACTCCTAACTTTTCTTGCCCTTCTTGCCCTTGTTTGCCTTGCCCGGTGGCGGACCCAGGTCCGGCACCAGCTTTGCCTTGTGCACGTTGGCGTGCGCGATTGCGACCATCACACCATCCTGTTCCAGACTGATCGTGCCGTTGTCCACTGCGCGGATCGGTCCCTGAAACCGCCGCCGACCATCGATCGGCAGATTCACCTCGAGCTTCGCCGCATGACCGACGAAACGCGCAAAATGTTCCGGCGTATACAACGGCCGGTCGATGCCCGGCGACGACACTTCGAGCGTGTAGCGACCCTGTACCGGATCGTGCACGTCGAGCGTCGCCGACACCTGCCGGCTGACCACTTCGCAATCGTCGACCGTGACCGGCCGATCCGCGGCATCGATGTACACGCGGACCAGACTGTTGCCATGCGACGGGCTGTACTCGACGCCGAGGCATTCGAGTCCGAGGTCCGCAATCACGGGCGCCAGCAGTTCGGTCAATTCTTCATTCCGCATTTGTACCTCTGCGATCCTCCGTGACCGCGACCATCCTTACGCGTCGATTCCAGAAACAAAAAATGGGCACGAGGCCCATTCCATAGTCCGCCGTTGTTTCGTATCCAGACACCGGCAACGCGCATCCTGCGCTTATATAACTGTACTTTTGCTTTCATCCTGAAAGCGGGAAAACACCGCCCATCCATGGCCGGACTTTTCAAAAGAGCTGAAGAGCGACTCCGTAAAAAAGGCCCCGAAAGGAGCCCTGATACGAGTCGTGGTAGCGGGGGCTCGATTCGGGCTCTACCTACCAGAGCCAATCCGGATCCCGATACCGCCTCAGCCGAGCCGCAGATGATAGTGGCGCGACGCAGCAATATCAAGGTTTTGAGCGCACAGCACTGACGCCGCAGCCCCTACAGAGCGGGCAAAACGGGTCCTCGAAGCGGCATTGGCACTCGGAAAACGACCACTTGCTGCGATGTATGAACGTTCCCCGGTGGCAGTGAAAGCACTCCGTGTCGACGGCGTGCAGCCACCATAGGAACCGGCCGCAATGGTCGCAGACGCCGGCGGGCATGCGCTTAAGCGAAATAGCCATGACGTGGAGGATATAGCCTGGCACGTCTCAGGCGATGCGATCTCAGAACAGCCCGCCCATGAGCTCCGGTTTCCAGTTCGTAAGGATCAATTCGCCCGCCGCCACACGGGCATCAGTCTCGACCTTGCCGACCGAATAGCGCAGTTCCGTTCGCTCTAGGTGCAGCCCATCGAACACCGTCCGAATCGCTGCATGGTCATTGATCGAGATCATCACCCTGCCCTTCGCCTTGCGCGCAAACTCGGCCATGCGCTCGTATTCGGCAAATTCCCACGGCAGGCCATACCCTTCCGTCTCCCAATAAGGCGGATCGAGGTAATGCAATGTGTGCGCGCGATCGTAGCGCTGCACGCATTCAAGCCAATGCGCGTGCTCGATCGTCACGCCGGCGAGGCGCAAATGCGCCGCGCTCAGCGTCTCCTCGATGCGCAGCAAGTTGACGGTCGGCGACGTCGTCGCCGTGCCGAAGGCCTGGCCGGTGACCTTGCCGCCAAAAGCGTGATGCTGCAGATAGAACAGGCGCGCCGCTCGCTGGATATCGGTCAACGTTTCCGGCCGCGTGTCCTGCAGCCATTTGAACATCTGCCTCGAGCTGAGCGCCCATTTGAACTGCCGCACGAACTCCTCGAGGTGATGCTGCACGCAGCGATAGAGGTTGACCAGGTCGCCATTCGCATCGTTGAGGATCTCGGCTTTGGCAGGCAACGGCCGCAGGAAAAACAGAGCCGCGCCGCCGGCGAACGCTTCGACATAGCAATCATGCGGCGGGAATAACTTGAGCAGGCGATCGGCAAGGCGGCGCTTACCGCCGAGCCAGGGGATGATCGGGACGCTTTCCATTGCTGCAGACCTCGGTGTAGGCTGCGCCGGCTCCGCGCGCGGAGTGGCGAGCCTCGGCTGGTCCGCGCGTATTCGCGGTTCGGCGGCCGTCGCGTGTGCTTCAACACTCGCGCCGGTCGCTCGTCTTTTTGTTCTAAACGTCCTGATCCGCGAACGGCGTCAACCCGCTCACCTGCGATCGCACTTCACCGTCTTGAATGAAGACGACGTCGTCGACGCTGGCGGATCCGCGTGCGACGAATGTGCCGCCATTGCTCAGCGTTACGGTAACTGTGCCTGAGTTGACGGCCGTCACTGTACCGATGCGCAACGGCGCTCGCGCGATCAGGCCGGCGAACTGTTCCCAAAGCCGGACGGTCATGCGTGCCGCTCAATCGGCAAGAGCTGCCGAACAGAGAACCCGCTAGAGCGTTGCGCGTTGATCTCGACGCTCATCGCCTGACCGCGCCAAGTTGAACCGTCTATATCGTCGATCTCGAGCAACGTGCCTGGCGGAATGATCCCAGGGTTCACATCGCTCGCTGGCGCCGGCAGGACCGGCATACTGACCGTCTCTGTTTTCTGCTTCGTGCCCTTGGCTATCTCGATGCGGCCGCGCTCGCGTCCGGCGTCGATATCCGTGATCAGCGGGTCATTCACCGCAGGCAGCTGCTTCGCACCGTCCGTGCCCGTCAGCTTCACCAGGCCGACGACGCCGCCGTTCTGACCACTCACATATACCCCGTTGTAGTCCGGTGCTCCTTGCCCTTCCCATTGGCCGTCGATGTTCGTCCAGAAGGCGTTCGGGATGCTGGCGAACGGTGTCGCGTCACCCCATGCCCAGGGGCTTGTCGGATACATTGGATTCACCGTGAGCGTCAGTTCTTCCGGATCGCAATACAGCACGGCGCCGATGGAATTGACTACCTGGGCGACCGCCTCGATCGGCGTCTTGTCGGCGTAGGTGAAAGTGCTACCGGGCACCAGCCAGTCCGGTGCGTTCCAGATCAGTGTCCAGCCGGTGTCGGCGAGCGCGTCGGTGGCCAGCTGGCTGGCATCCTTGCTGCTCGTCTCGGTGAACGTCGTGAGCGGCGCATAGGGCGGCCCGAGAAGTGCCGAGCGCGACCTGCCGGTAATCTGCACACTCGAGACGCCGAACTTGCGGCTGTCGGTATAGGCCTCGACGATCACATTGAACAGATAGCCATTGACGCTGATCTGCACCAGCACTGGCTCGTCATGCGTCTTCGGATCGACCAGCGCGAGTGACGCGCGCGGAATGTTCGCCTGGAAAGTCCACGCGTAGCTCGAGATGTCGTAGCGCAGCTGGCAATCGATCGCGTTGAGATCTGCGCTGTCGGACGTGCGGATGATGGTGAGACTCGGAATCATGAAATAAACCTCGCGCGGCGGGATGACGATGGTCGAGCCCGGCGGTAGTGGTGGAACATTGTTCCAGGGAGTCGTGTAACCGCCGGCGTGCTGCGCGCCAGCCTTCCAGCGGATGCGGACGATGATCTCGCGCGGCGTTGCGTTGCCCCACGGCGCATGCTCAATCTGTTCATGCGGCTCGCCAACGCCCCACACGATAGCGGTGATGTCGTTGCGCGGGTCGGCGACGCCCCACTCGATTCCGAATACGGATTGCACAAGCCGCTGCGCCTTGAGCCAGCGGATCCGCGTGACCGTTTCCTTCGGGATTGCCTTGCGCCACTTACCGCGGACTACGCGCTCGCGCGGGCTGCCATCACCATAGACGATGCGCACGTTGGACTCGTGCGCGATCGCCTCGCCCCAGGGCACGCGCGCGTCGTAGAACATCGGCGCCGCGGCGGTGCCGGTAAACCTGATGACCGCCTCGATCGGGTCGGCCTCGCCGAATGGTGCGCGCTGCAGCGATTGCGTCAACGTTCCACCATTCCACGGCCCGCGCGTGACGGTGCCAAAGCCTGGCGGACCGATCGGCATGTCGACGCCACCGTCGTAGGTGCCGTCCCAGTCGTAGATCGCAGCGCTGTCGTAGAGCTGGCCCATTTTAGTGATTCGGGAACGATGCTGACGGCGGCGTAAATCCGCTGGTCGAATAACGCGCATTCCCCTTCGTTATTCGGATCTCGTCCAGGTATCCGGTTTCGTATTGGGGGGTTGGGTTGCCGCCGAAAACAGCCGTAGCGGTTGATGAATACGTCCGCGAGTCAGCGGCGGTCGCAACGACAACGCCATTTTTCGCGATGTAGATGATTCCGCTGGCGCGGTAAAGAGCAATGTGATCGCCAGCCGAATACGTTTGCGCGCTCGACGCGATGATCAGGCTGGAATTGCTCCATGCTTGCAGCTTGGAATCGCCACCAACGGTGCTATAAAGCACAATGCCTGTCGCCCCGCCGCCACGCCCTTCGTAAAGCACGCGCGATATCCCGCCGCCGCCCTGCGAACCCAAATTCGTGAACATCTCGACGCAATAGTCGCCGGAGCCAAAGCCGAAATTTGCGTGACTATTCGATCCAATGTAACCGCCGGTGTCCAGGAAAAGCGAGCTCGCCCCGAACTTCGACCAGGCAGTTGCAAGTTTTGCCGCAGCGGTGAAGGTCCAAGTGCTCGCGACGATAACGTCCGTCGTGGTCGTGGCATTGTTCGCGCCATCGAGGTGAAGCAACGAGGTGACGTTCGCGAATAGCGGATCGACGGGGTTCGGGTTTGATGCGGCGGCCGGGTTCGGCGTAGCCGTCCATAGGTCGAACACATAAACGTCCAGCGCTGTCGCGCCAGAGGTGAGCGTCACATTGACGCCGGAGATCGTATAGTCGGTGGTGAGCCTCATTCGATACGCGACACCGGAACGAATGCGCGTGATCGTGAGGCCGTTCTGATAAGGAACCGCGCCCAAAGTGAATGACTGGTCGAGGTTTCCTGCAACGACCTCGTCGACGCGATGGAACAGGCCGAAAGGGAAGCCCGTTGCCGGATTGACGATCACCGGCACGCCGCGCGCCGGAAAGCCTCCAATATCAAGCGGAAGCACTGATATCCCCTCCGGTAGCCGTCACGTCCCAAAAGGAGGCGACGGCGGTCCCGAGACACGCCATGAGCACATAGCTCGGCGGGATAACGATCGGGAAGATCGTCATGTCATATTGGGTATCGAGTGGCGATGTCGGCAACTCCTTGACCGTCGAATTGATCGGCGAACTGTTGCTGGCCGTCGTCGCAGGTAAAGCGATTTCAGCGATTAGCGTATTGTTCCCCGCAGTGCCATTGCTGCTGCCGTTATTCAAAAACAGCCTGCAGACGGTGGCCACGTTCGTGCCCTCGGCCATGAACCGGACGCGCTCTATGCGTTTGCCAGCCGCGCCGCCGCTGGCCAGCGTGCCCATATGGCCTGTCGTCGTCGTCGCCGTTCCAGCCGCATCAAGCGTGCCCGTGCCGTCTGTTGCAGTATTGGCTGCCTGGAGCTTGCAGCTTCCCGCATAGCCGATCTTCGACAGTGTTTGCGATGTATTAACGCTCGTGGTCATCGCTTGCTCCTACGCAAAGTAAATCGATATTGATCCGCCACTGCCGCCGCCGGCGGCGATCGTGATGTCAGCCGTGCCATCGAACGGCTGGCCGTTGATGTTCCGCGGCGTCTGCAGCGCAGTCGCCGTCACGGCGTTGCCGCTGATGTTCGTTTGGTCGCCGGTGTTCGTGCCGGTGCTGCTGCCGCTGCCGGACGGCACGCCGAGGTTCGAGCGCGCGGTCCCAGCATTCCCCAGATCCGAAAGGTTGTTCGACGCGAGCAGCGCGCCGACCAGGTTGTGCTCGATATGCCCCCACGAGCTGCCAACGCTAGCCTCAGTGCCGCCCGCGTTATCCGCCTCCGCGACGTACCAGTCGCCGATATCGACGCTCGTGCCGCTCGCGCCGCCAATCTTGCCGGCGGCCGAAACGATGTAGGCGTCGCCCTTGTTCGCCGCCGGATAGTTCGGATTGCCGCTGCAGTTCGTCGTACCCTTGAACTCGAGCAGGCCGATCACGGCGGTGTCGGTATAGGACTGCGCCGACGCGATCGCGGCGGCCTGGGCGGCGTTCGCCTTAGTCGTGGCATCGCTGGCGGCCGCAGAGGCCACTGCGGCGTCTGCTGCGGCCTGCGCGGTGCTGACAGGCTTGTTCGCATCGCTGGTGTTGTCGCAGTTGCCGAGGCCGACGTCGCCCTTCGTGACGGTGACGTTGCTGCTCAGCGCGTGGCCGTTGACCGTCGTCGTATTGTCGACCTTGCCGGAAACGGTAGTGATCAGATCGGTGATCTGCTTCTGCAGCTTGCCGAGCGCGACCAGGATGGTATCGGTCGCCGTGATCGCGGCATTGGTCGCGAGCGAGATCCCGGTGAGCACGACGGCGAGCACACGCGCGGCCGTGAAGTAGAGGTTCGTCGTGCCCTCGGCGACATCGTCGGTGCTGCCAGGCGAGGCGACGAGCCGCACGTAGGTGCTGCCAGACCAGCGGTATTCGTAGTTCGTGTCGAGCGTGACGTAGATGATGCCGGTCGAGCCCGTTCCAGGCAGCCCGGCGAAGTTCGCATATTCGACGACGTCGTCGACGTAGGCAGGGAGCTGGCTGCTCGGCACCTTGCCGCTGACGAGATCGGCTTTCGTCGCGAGCGTCGAATTGATCGTCGAATCGGCCGCAGCTCGCGCGGCCGCCTCGGTCGTGATGTCCGAAGCATTGGTCGAGATATCTGCTTCGACCGTCGTCAGGCGCGAGCGCGCGTCGCCAAGCTTCCAGTCGATCGAGGCGTGATCCGTGCTGCCGTCGATGCCGACTTTCGCCTCGAGTGCGGCGATCGCATCATTCTCGAGCGCGTGCAGCGCACCATGCGGGATGCCTGTGTCGGTCCGCGTGGTGCTTGTCGGATCGCTGAAACTATCCAGCGATACCGGGAAGGTACTCGAGCTAGGCATTTACTCGTCCCAACGCAGCTGAGTCGAGAACTTGTCCTCGGTGCTCACGGCCGCGCCGGCGAGCGTCGTGCGCGCGAACCAGATCGGCTTGCCGGCGCCGGTCGTGTTGAACCGGATGGCGTTACCGGTCGACCAGCCGCCGCCGAACCCGAGATGATTGATCACGAAGTACGGATTGCCGGTCGCGCCATTGATCGGCGCGACGTTCGTCGACGTGTTGCCGGTGGCGATGACGCCCTTGTGCTCTCCAACAATGTTGAATGCCGTGGCGCTGGTGAAGATCAGCGCCCATCGCTGCGTGATGCAATCGCGGTCAATGACTTCGATCGGATAGGTGACGTCGTCGAAGGCGGCGGTCGTGTTCGTGCCCTGGACGACGTCTTCCCACAGTGTCGCCGGATGCAGGTTCCAGGTGACCTGCGTGAACAGGTTGGAATACTGCGCTTGCAGATCGCCGGCGATGAGCGCGCTGCTCACGTAGCTCGAGGCGGCCGGATAGGCGTTCGTCAGCGGACGGTTCCAGGAGATCTGTCCGGTGATCTGCGCGTCTACGCAAAGCACCATGTCAGCGCGCGTATGCACGGCAACGATCGGCTGCGTGTACGAGCTCAGGTCCATGCCGGACGTTGTGGTGACAGTTCCGGCGGTCGGATCGGTGGTGTAATTTGCCGTGTCGACAGCGACGCCGAGCTGGTCGTAGAGAACGACGTCCTCGAGGCCATCGCGCGGCAGCGAATACGTGTGACTGGCGACGAGCGGATTCGTCAGCGTGTAGGTGAGCGGCTCGCGGAAGACCAGCGTGTCGCCGGCACGCGTGATCGGCACGCGTCCATCGAGCGGAAGGCGAACAGGGTCGATACCCAGGATTGCCGGATCCAACGGCAGGAACGAATCGACGACGCAGGAATAGCGGACAGTTCCGGCCAGCGCCTCGTTCGGCCACCAGATGTTACCGCTGCCGTCGATATTGTCGGAGTCGTACCACGGTTGCGAGGATACCTTCCAGTGCACGCCGGCATCGGTCGAAGGGTCATCGCCGGTCGTTGTGGCGATGCAATCGTAGAAGATGCCAGACTTGCGCTTGAGATCGCCCGGCGTGTAAGTCGATCCGATCAGCCAGTCAAATGAAGAATCCGCCACTGTTTGACCGAACTGCACGGTATAGAACCCGGTCGACGTTTCGATGCGGCCGGTCATGTCGGCCGTCGACCAATCACCATTGATGTCAGCCGTTGCCGTGATCAGCGCGCCGTCTGACTTTCGATTAGCCCTGATGCTGAAACTCGCCGGCCGAACGGACGGACCAGGCACGCGCGAAGTCAGGAATGCGATCGGGTTGACGCCGTGCTCTGCGAGCAAGGATTTGACCGTAAGCGTCTGCGCCCCCGCGGTCGTCCAGTCCGTAATAGTGGCGTGGCCGGTGATGTAGTCCACGGTTCCGGCGTTGACTGCTGCGGCGGTTGTAGGAGAGAACGATCGGTAGAGGATTCCCGATCGGTCGATATAGTCATTACCCGCGTAGGTGAACAGGATCGAGCCGGGAACGATCGGCTCGACGGTCGTCGGCGTCAGGTCGATCTTGATGCCCGGCGCCGGGAAATTCTCGCTCTGCGCCGAACTGCTAGCCGATGCGGCGGTCGAAGCAACCGTGACGGCGCTGCCGTCGACGAAGGGGGCGGTGACGGTTGAATTTGTCCAGCCGACCATCTGCGTGTACGTGACAGTGTGCGTCGGCGGCGGCCCGCTGTGAGAGCCGGAATCGTAGACCGTCTGCGTAAAGGTCTGATAGACAGGCGTCGAAAGGATCGCTGAAAGATCTGGATTGAACGACACGACTCCGGTCGTGTAATTGACGCTGCCGACGATCGTGCTAAAGGATCCAGGAGATATTTCAGCGACCAGTCCGCCGGCGCCATCGTCGAGGATCGTGCGTGCGATGTTCGGATTGCCGCCGAATAGAGTCAGATACGTTGAAGGCGCAACTATGTTGTACCTGATCAGCACTGACCTCGGCGCGATCGGCGCGGCACTGAGCGTGAAGCTGATGGTGCTGCCGCTCTTGCTTGGCGTGAGGTTCTGTACGGTCTGCGGGTTGTTGTCGTAGGCGACCGCGAAGCCGGTGATCGAGCTAGGCAGCGCGGTCGGCCGGAACGTCAAAATGCCGGCGCCATAGACCACGGTGCCGGTGCCGTCGCCATTCAGGCCGCCGCTGCCGTCGTCGGCGATCGTCTTCGTGGTGACGCCGACAACGTAGGTGATCGTGATACTGCTCGGCTTCGCCGGCTGGCTCAGAGTCAGGCTGACGGCCGGTATCTGGATGTCGACGTCGGCCGTGCGGATGTCGTACTGCACCGCCTGGCCCCACGCGAAAATGACGTTGCTGCCGATGTCCGGCAGCGCGCCGAGCGTGACGTTGACCGAACCGGAATCGAAGCGAACGACGCCGGTGCCGGCGCCCGTCGCGCCGGCCAGAGTGCCGCTGCCGTCATCGGTCAGGTCATACCAGCTGCCTTGCGAGCGGTAGCTGACTACCAGGCTGCCAGGATTCGGGACCGGATCGAGCGTGTCGACGTAAACGTAGCCGCGCGTGCCTTCGGTGACTGGCTGCTGCTTCGTGTACGGGGACTGCGTAACAACGGCCGCCGGTATTGCGAAGATCGCGCCTTCGGCGCCGCCCGTAACATTTGTGGTGAGTGTGACCGAGCCGTTGTAGTCGACCGTTCCGACCTGCGTGCCGGTCGTCGTCGTGCCGGCATGCATGATGCCGGCGCCGTCATCGATGGCGACGATGGCGGATATGGAACCGCCAACCATTACGGCGACCTTCACCGTTCCAGGCGCCATCGCGCGCTCTGTGTTCCAGGTTCTTGCGGACGATGTAAAGGACCACGCTGCCAAAGAAACCTGAGACGGCCCGGCGGGAACGATCGCCTGGACGCCCTGCGGGCTGGCATCGGTAATCGGGACTTCCGACTGTGTCGCCGGAACCAGCTGGCCGAAAATGCTATCGACGGTCGCGTCGACGCTGCCGGCGTCGATGTCGAGCGTCGGTTTCGTCACGCCGTAATACTTGGCCGCATCCGCGACGGTGGTCTGACAGATCAGCGTCGGCGATGGCGGTGTGCTATAGCGTTGAGGTTGCGCTCCGGCGAATCGAAAGGCGAGCGGCGCGCTGATGTCTACTGTGATAACACGCAGCGAAAAATCGCCGACACTATCGGTGAATGTCTGCACGCCGCGGTCGTGGATCGACGCGATGCGCAGGAATTGGATGTCCTCGGGATCCGTGGTCGTGTCGTCCAGAACGATCGTGTCGCCGATCGACGGCAACGGCCGGTCCGGCTTCTGGAAGATCAGGATTGACCGCTGGCCGGCGACGTGCGTGCCGTAGAGCCAGCACTGCATCGCCGGGCCTTGCACCAGGTAGGATTCGATGAAGTCTCGCGCGTCGGTGCGCACGTTCGTCCAGGCGTCTGTGCCGCCGGGATCGAACATGCAGACGGAAACGTCCGCGTCGGCCGGCGGCGCCGAGATGATCGCGTGCGCGCCGAGGTAGACCTTCGTGTCCGCGCTCAGCGCCATCATCATGGCCTTGCGCAGGTTTACTCGCCCGGCGGTGTGATCCTCGCGGCTGATGTCGAGGAACAGGTTGTCGGCCTGGTTGTCCGGAATGATGTTGCTCGTCATCTCGCCGCCGCCATTGGCGGCATCGCTGAGGCGTTGCGTGGCGAGCAGTGCGACGTTGAGAGCGGTCATGCGGAGGCCTGCAGAAGTCGAAGGGTGAGCGAATACGCCTGCGAGAGCAGCTCGCTGGAATCGGACGGATACTGCGGACGGATCATCTGAGCGTCGACGGCGATGCCATCGGTGTAGCGAAAGCGCACGCTATAGGTGGATCCGTCGTTGTAGGTCAGCGTCATCGGCGCCGTGAGCGGTGCGGCGGCGAGTGCGCGAAGCGCATCGACGACCGATTCCGTGATCCACGTATCGCCTGCGCCGCCGGCGACGAGCGTGATCGGGTAGCCGCCCTGCTGCTGCCATTCCTCGATGATCTGCGCACCGTTCGCGCCAAAGTCACGCTGTTGCGCGACGAGGTTGTACGCGCGACGATCGGTCCAAACCATCTGGCCTGGCAACGTGACCGTTGTCGCGCCGGAGACGAGCGTGATGTCCTGGAAGGTCGGCATTCGTCAGTGCCCGATGATCGAATTGTTGCGGCCCTGCGCGAGCGCGCGCACAAGCGCATCGGCGTTTGCCTGATCGGCATAGACCGTCGATGAAATCTCGCCGAGGTTGATCGTGACCTGGTGCGTAATGCCAGCGCCTGGCGCGCCGCCACCGACAGGCGACGTGAATTGCGAACCGCCATTGACGGGCGAAGGCGTCGCCACACTGATATTGCCGATCCCTGAGCCAGAACCAGGCGGGGGCGCCGACTGCGGCGGCGCTGCCGCCTGCTGTTGCTGCTTTTGCTGCGCCTCGAGATCTTTCAGCTTCAGGTTGTGCAGCGTGTTTTCGTCGTTGACGGCCTTCGTATAGTTGGCGTCGTTGAGATCGCCGGCAGCTTGCGCCGCAGCCTGCAGGTCGGCGAGCTGCTGCTGGTGCCGCTCGTCCTCGAGCGCGCGCTCGTCGCCCTGCGCCTGCAGCAGCGAGTCGTGCACTTGCTTCGCCATGTCGACGAGCTTGGCCTTCGCCTCGAGCGCATCCTGTGCGAGCGCCTGCACCTTCGCCCGCGCAGCATCTAGCGCCGCCTGCAGCGGCTGCAGCTCCTGCTGTCCCAGCAGTCCAGCGTCATAGTTACCTTGTGTGATCTGCGCGGAAAGCTGCTGCATGCGCGCGGCGGCCGTCGCGGCGTCGCGGCCGAAGCCGCCGAAGTTTCTTGAGGCGACGTCGCCGAGCGTGTTGATGTTGTCGATCATCCCCGCGAGCTCGGTGCGCTGCGTGACGATATCGGTATTCGTCTGCTGGAATGCATCGGCAAGCGCACCGGCATATTTCGCTAGGCCGATGCCGGTATCGTCGAACTCGTCGTTGAAATCTTGGAGTACGCGTTTATCGAATGCCTTGGCCGCAGCGTCGGAAATCGCCGCGAAGCCAGCGCGCATGCTCGCCATTTCCTGCACGAGCTTGCCCATCTCGTCGTAGGCATGCGACGTATCTACCGCGACGCCCTTTATTGAATTTCCGGCTTGATCGGCGGAATCAGATACGGAACCCGAGCCGCCATGCAGCTTACCGGCAAGGCGATCCGCGGCATCCAGTTCTTTGTTGAGCGCATCCGCACCGCGATTCGCATCGCTGACGAGCGCCGCCTGACTCGAGTCGGATTGCTTCTCGAGATCCGCGAGCGCCTCGGTGACGCCGAGGACGGAGGCCTTCTGCTCGAGCTGCGCCTCGATCGTCGCGCGCGTGCCTTCGTCGGCCTGGGCGGATGCAGCGAGGGCGGCTTTCGCGTAAGCGAGGAACGCGTTTTGCCGATCGGCCAGGCCCGCCGCGGTATTCGCGGAGCCCTGGTCGACGGTCGCGAAGAATGTCGCGAAGTCCTTGGCCGTCTGCTGCAGCACCTGCTGACTGCTCAGGTGCAGCTTGTCCATCGCAGTCTTGATTGCGTCCACGCCGTCGATAACGCCGCCGCTCTTGTCCTTGAACGTTGCCGACGTCTTCGAAGCGGCATCAAGCTCCTGCGCGAAACCCTGCACGGCCGTTGATGCCTGACCGAATCGCACCGCCATATTCGGCAGCTCGACCGTCGCGTCGCGCTCTGCCTGCGCGAAGCGCTCCTGCGCCTCTGCATACTTGTCGGTCGCGGCCGCATGCTGCTCTATCTTCGGTGCCGCGGCTGCGTGCGCATCGCCCTCGGCACGCGTTGCCTCGGCGGATTTTTCCGAGGCGCCGGCGAGATCTTCCAGATCCGTGCCGAGCTTGACGATATGGCCGCTGGCTTGTGCTGCAGCGATATCGCCGACATCCTGCAACGTGTCACGCAGCGCTTCGCTTCCTTTCGAGGCACCGACGGCCTTTTCCCCGAGCGTGACGAGCGCGTCGGCGCCCTTTGCCGCGCCGGCGACCACGTCGTCGACCGTCGCGGCGAGCAGATGATAGGAGCCTCCGAGGACGTCGCTAGTCTTGCCGATGACCGAAGCGACCGTCGAGGCCGACTCGGCCAGCGCGCTCATATCGGCTGCCAGACTCTTGATCGCTTCCTTGCCGTCGCTGGCGAATGTTTTCCAGTCGATGCCCTGCAGGAAATCGTCGATCGCCTTCGCGGCGTTGGTCGCCATCTTCACCGCTTCGTCTTCAATCTCCTTGAAGTCGGGCGATTCGGCGAAATCGCTGAGCTGCTTCGCGAGCTTCTCGAGCTCGTCCTTGAATGGCGCGAGGACCGGCTTGGCCAGCTTCTCGCCGATCAGCGCGATCGCATTGTCGAACTTCGTCGCCGCGCCGCGCAGGTTGTCGTCGAGCACGGCCGCGGTGGTTGCCGCAATGCCCTGCGTCTGCTGCAGCTGTGCGTTGAATTTGGCGACTGCATCGGGGCCCGCTTGGCCGAGCGTCTCGACCAGGCTACGCGCCGGGCCGTTGAGCGTGAGGAGCGCCTCGTTTGCGCGCGGCGTGCCGGACGTGAGCGCGGCGATCGCGGCGCCGAAGTCGTTCGTGCCATCGCCGAGGGCGAGCAGCTGCCCGCGCAGGCTGCTGGTCGGGTTCTCGAGATCCTGGAATACGGTACGCAGGCCGCGCACGGATTTTTCCGTATCGAGGCCTTTGCTGTTGAGCAGGCCCAGGATCGAGACGATATCGGTGAACGCGAGGCCGAGAGTCTTCGCATCCGGCGCGAGCTGTACGGCCGCGCTCGACATCGCGCCCAGGCCGCCGGCGGCGCCGTGGCTCGAGGCGGTGAGCTGGTCGACGACCGTCTGCGCGTCGCTCGCGGGAATGTTGAACGCCTTGAGCGATTCGGCGACGAGCTGCGCGGCGCTCGATACGTCGATGTTCGCGATCTTCGCCAGCTGCAGCGTTGGCACGAGCGCATCGAGCGCATCCTTTGCGGCGAGGCCCTGCGATACCAGCGCGGCCAGGCCGGCGGCAGACGTCTGCGAGGTAACGTTTACGGCCTGCGCGGCATTCTCGACCGCAGCATCCATCTCGCCGAACGTGTCGGCCGCCTGGCCAGCTAGCGCCTTGACGCGAGAGAGCGAGGCCTCGACGTCTTCGGCGCCCTTGAGCGATTCCTTGCCGAACTCGATCGTCTTGAACGCTGCTTCGGCGGCCGCGGCGAGAATTGCAATTTTTCCGAGATGGTCCTCGAGGAAGCCGAATAGCGTGCCGGCGTTCTGCGATTCCTCGCCGGCCTTCTTGATCGAATCCTTGATCGCATCGATCTTCTCGCCGCCGACGGCGTCGAAAATATATTTGATGATTTCGTCGCGCGTGTTACTGGCCATTTCGCGCGACCTCGGCCAGGCGATCGACTTCCGCGGCGAACAGCGTTTGCACGAAATCGCTCAGGCGATCTTCTCGCCCAGGGTCGCGCAGCATGTCGGCGGTCGATGGACCGCCGAGCAACAGGATCGGGTAGCCGTGCTTGTTGCGACCGACGAGAGCGATGTCGTAGACCTTGTCGGGCAGCGTGGTGTATGCGGCGTCGCGCATCATCACCTGCGGGCCCACACCCGGCGCGCCGGCGGGCACGCGAATGAAAGCGTGCGGAATGCTGACGGTGCTGCCTTTCTCGATCTGCGCAGTGACGCCGGCGGCGTCTTGCTTGGCCTTGAACTTGATCAGCGTCAGCGGCCGGCCCAGGCCCTTGAGCGTGACGCTGGTCCTGTCAACCTTGCAGGACAGGCGCTTGCCTATCTCGCGCGACGACAGCGCATATTGCGCTCCGATGTCCCGCTTCGCTTGCGGAGGAAGCCGGCGAAAGACCGTTACGGTCGCCCTGTCGATGAGCTTGGTCTGACCGTCGGCGAGCCGCGCTAGGCGATCGATACCGCGGGCGAGTGCGCTGAGGTTTTCGATGCGAAACGGCATGGCGGCTCATAAGCATGTGCGGCCATCCGTGGCCGCGGATTCGTATGGATCTCGCTACTGGCAAAGCGTCAGCCGTAGCGGCGCAGCAGGAACGGTGCTCCGCCGGTCTCGGTGTTCGCGGCCGAGCCCTGCGGCGGAATGAACATGTCACCCGAAAGACCGGCGACGAGCATGTTCTTGCCGAGGAAGTCCTGGTTGCCGCTCGAAGACGCGTTGTAGATCGGCACCACCAGGCGCGCCTTGCTGTTGTCGACGAGGCTCTGCAGCTCCGCATCGATGCGCAGCAACGTCGAGGTGACGAGAGCACCCTGCACGTCGTGGCCGGCGATCGCCGCGGCGGCGTAATCGACCTTGAGCGACTGGGCTGCAGTGATGGTGCCCGTGGCGAGTATGCGGATGAAGCCAGCGGCCGCGTCGACCACATAGTCCGTGCCCGCGGCGTAGGTTGTCGTGCCGCCGCTATTCGTGAGGACGACAGTGCTGATCTGGCGATTGGCGACCGCGACCCAGTCGCCCAGCGTAGCCGGCGCCGTGATCACTTCATCGACAATCGAGCCGGAGGACTGACTGAAGGCCGCGGACAGGCCGTTGAGCGCGTAGGCCAGCACGCGCTGGTCGTCGGTGTCGTCGATCGACAGATTGAGCGACGTCGGCTTCGGCAGCTGCGCCGAGGAGACGATCTGGCCGGCCGTGCCGTTCATGCGGCTGATCTGCTGGATCTTGTCCGGCGCGGGAACGACGAGCTCTGCCTTCGTCGTGTTGAAGATGCCGAGGAATCCGCCCTGGACGACGCCGTTCTTGTCGACCTTGGCGATGCGGAAATTGCCCGAAAAAACGTGCGCACCCATGACGTATACCTCTTGAAGTTAGATGCCCACTAGGGGCGGTGAAAAATCGCGATACGTGACGCTCGCGCGCACGATCACCTCGAGAAACCCTTCTGCAATTTCGCTCGGCACGATTTCACGGCCGAGCTCGAAGTCCCACTTTTCGACGAGCGACGGATTGCCATTGACATAACCCAGATCCGGCTCCGGCCCGACGCGAAATGTCTTTGGCGTGATCGAGCGCACCACGCGTGTCATGTCGTCCAGCAACTTGCACGCGGTCGAGTAAGCCGATCCCGGGGCGACTGCAAGGAAACCGTGCGCAGTGAGCACGGCGGTATCCTGGCAGGCACTCGCCTTCGAATCGCTGAGCGTGCTCGATTCGATCTGCACGACGATCTGCGGATAGCTGTCCTGCTCGTTGAACGCGAGCGGCTCGACGCCGGCGGCGATGACGTCGTTGTAGAAGCCGTTGGCCAGGGAGATCTTCGCGAGCGCCGCGGCGAAAGCCGTCATGATCTGCAGCAGGATCGGATCGGCGGTCGGAGCGCTCACTTCACGCTCCAGGTCGAAAGCGCGCCATCGTTCTCCAGTTCCTTCACCAGACTGAACGTGCGGCCGTCCGCAACGATCGTTGCATCGCGCAATGGCGCCGGCACCTCGGCCAGCAGCAAGCGGATCGTCGTCTTCTCGCCCATTACCGTGCCGAACGTGCCGAACGGCGCCTGCCCGCGATTGATGACGACGCGGCACGGAACCGGACTGCCGCCCGGTGGATAGGGCGGCGTGTAGGTGCCGTTGTCGGCCATGCCAGCATCGACCAGGCCCTCGAACATATCGGAGGCGATCTGCTGGCGAAAGGCGAGCTGGGCCACGTTCGTCTGCTATCAGGCGGCCGCGGCGGCCGCAGGCGCAGTGGCGATCGGCTGGAAGTCGACCGTCGCGACCAGGTTGTCGCCGATCGCTGTCACCGTGACAGTGCCGGTTCCGACGGCCGTGAGCGTGTCGCCCGACGCGTTGACGAAGGTGCACGTCGCAGTGATCATCGCGGCGCCTGGGGCAACCGGCGTAACGACGCCGGTCGACGCGTTGACGGTGGCGATCGTCGCATCGGAGCTGGCCCACGCGACAGAATTGGGAGCGACGGTGGTGCCGTTGTCCTGCAAAACGACGACGGCCTGGACGGGTGCGGTGGTATTGATCGGGTTCACGAGTTTCAATCTCCGGTGAGTGGGCTTGACGAAAAAAACGTAGGCGCGCAGATGGTCGCGATGCCAGCAGTGGAATAGCGCCCACCAGAACCAGCGGATCACGACGTTTCCACTGAAATATCCGGGCAGGCCATATTCCCGCCGCAGGCTTGATCGCACTGCCGGCTGCTTATATGGCTTATCGACCTACGGGAACTGCCCGAAATGGATCGACGCGAGCTCATGTTTTTATGAGATTGCGTCATGGCCGATGGCCCTCGGCCGGCACCGGCGCGGGCTCCCCCGCGCCGGGCTGGCCATGGTCGGTCGGCGGTATATTCAATTGCGCGGCGTTGAGCTCGCGCAGCGAGGCCTTGTCGGCGTTGGATTGCTTGAGCGTGTCGCGATAATCCTGCAGCACGGTCGCCGTCTGGCCGTTGCATAGCCGCGGCTTGCCGTCGAGCGTGCACTTCGGCGCGGGCTCGACGACGATGCGGTCCTGGATCAGATCGGCCGGAATCGGTGCGCGCACGTATTTGGTGACCTCGACGTCGCGCGTCTTGATGAGCTGCTTCGCGGGCGCCGGCGCGCACCCGCTCGCGACGAACACGAACGCTGATACCAGCGCCAGGCGCACGTAGAACAGGAAGCGCGCCGGCGGCGCGAACAGTAAGAGAATGACCAGCGCGATCGCGGCCGAGATCTTCATGGTTCCACCCCACATGCCGGTTCGTCAGCCCACGCCTTGCAGCGGCCCGCCAACAGTTCCTGCAGCTTCGTGCGCGCCACGGCGGCGGCTTGCTTGAGCTTGATCTCGCTCGCGTTGTGCGCGGCGATCGTGGTCGCCTGCAACTGCTGGTCTGCGAGGCGTCCTTTCTCACAGGTTGCCTTGTCGAGCTCGAGGCGCGTGATCGAGCCGTCGCAGGCCTGGTTGGCGCTCTGCGCATCGCCGAGCTGGCCCTGCAGGTCGGCGATCGTCTTGTCGAGCGTGGCGATCGCGTCCTTGCTGCGCGCCTCGCCGATCGCGCGCTCGTGATGGTTCCAGAACAGCACGGCGATCAGCACCGCGACGACGCCGGCGATGATCATCCAAGCCTTCGGCGGGATCGCAGCGAAGATCGGCGCGACAAAGCCGAACGCGCCGCGGAAGACTGCACCAAAGATTGCGCCGATCATGTCAGGTGCTCCCGCCGGCTGGTGGCTGCCCTATTTGCACATTTACTGCCTGGCCGGATTCCGCCGTGACCGTGGCAGTGGTCGGAGGTACTGGCGGCGGCCGCGGGTCGCGCTGCTTCACAAGCTCGATCGCCGCCGGGTTGCCGATGACGATCGCGAAATACGTGAGGAACAGCAGCCAGTAGCCGTCCGGCACCTTGCCGGCGAGCGTGATCATGATCAGGCACCAGCTGCCAACTACGAAGCCGCCGATCGCCGCGGCCTTCGACCAGCTGGCCTTGCGGTCCGTGCCACGCAACCAGTCGGAAAAGTCCAGGTCGCTGGTCTCGCGCTGCACGCGAAACAGGATCCACAGAATGAAGACGACGCCCATCAGCAGCGAAAGCGCCATGAAGGCCGTTCCCGCGTGAAGGCCCTCCAGCCAGGCGCCCATTCATGCGGCACTCCGACGCGCGATCGCGGCGCTGACCGGCGCGCGTTCTATCGGCGGCAAATCGACGATGCCGCGCACGTAGCCTTCAGCCGAGCTGCGGATCGTGAGCAGTTCGCGGCGGTTGCGCGGATCGAAACTGATATGCACCCAGGCGCCGTATTCGAAGATCAGTTGGTCGAACGCGAGATCCGCCTGCGCGGCCAGGCGCTGGCAGATTTCGAGCGGCGGCCCGAACGTCGGGCAGGTGAAGTCGACGGCATAGCCGAGCGTGTGCGCGCTCGGCGGAAACGTGACGCCGCCGATCGCCGAGTTGACGCGCGTGCTGCGGTAGCCGCTCGAGACGATGATCGGCAGCGCGCCGAGGCGCTTTCGCACGTCGTCCATGCGATGCGCGGTGCGACCGAGGTTCGCGAGCACGTCCGGCGGCGGCACGTTGTCGATGCCATGGCGCGCGGCATACTGCGAATGGATCAGTTCCTCGAGGGAGAAGTAGTCGGAGAGCATCGTCATGGCTTGGGCGTGGCCTTATCCGTTGGCGTCGTCTGCGCTATGCGCGCGCGTTCGGCCATCCACTTCACCAGGCCGTGCATGTCCTGATAGAACTGCGACGCGCTCTGCCCGTCCGGAAATTCTTTCTTCCAGACGTGTCCATTCGGTCCACGGACGAGACGACCAACAATCTCGAAGACTCTCGATTCGAGCGCGACGAATTCCAGCTTCTTCGTCTCCGAGTCCTCGAGCAGCTGCCGCATCAGCTGCAGGGCTTCCTTGCGCTCTTCGAGCAGGTTGTGCATGCGCTCGTGGTGACGATGCGAAAGCTCGTCCGTCGCCTGCGCTCGCTGCAGCAGATCCTGTGATCGAGAGATCAGTGAGTACGTCATTCATCGATTCCGCCCACAGTCGATGACTTGGTTGCGCAGGTCCCGCACGTCGGCGCGCAGCTGCGAGGTTTCCGATGCGCTGCCGTCCTGGCGCACATCGAGACGAGTGAGTCGTTCCTGAAAGAAGCCGACGCTGCCGACAAGGGCAGCGGACGCACCCAGCGCCCGCCACCAGTCGACCTTGTCGGCCCAGTGCTTCACGCCGTCAGAGCGCCAGCGCCGAACGCTTGAGCATCGCCTGCGCGAAGCCCGGCAGATCGTTCAACCCGATGTTCGTCGGCAGAGCGCCGGCATTCGGGATGACGTCGCCTTCGATCCAGCGCGAAGTGCCACTGGGATCCGGTGTGTTCATCGTCGGCGCCGTCCAGTAGCTCGTGCTGCCCGAAAGCGTCGTCGCCTTGGCGCAGTTCGTCACGACGTTGAACTTCTGCTCCTCGGTCAAGTCGTCGCGATCGACGGCAGGATCGTAGGACCAGAGTGCTGGCATACCCTGGGCGAGCTGGCGCACGTTCGGATCGGCCGAGCCGGCGCACTGCTGGCGCAGGCTTTCGAACGCGAGGAGCTTGGAGAAGCCGGTGGCCTGGTCGATCTCGAGGATACCGTCGGGGCAATCTGCGCTCGTCGCGGCGATGACGAAATTCGGCACGACCGCAGGATGCTTGTGCACCTGGCGGATCGGATGCCAGTAGTCGTGAGTACCGAACGCAGCGCCTGCCATCACCAGGCCGAAGCCGGGATCGGTGAAGGGCTGCGCGATCGCCAGGGCGCCGGCATGGATGCCAGGCGTGACCTGGGCGGCGAGGATGTCCATTGGGAACGCGAATGCCGCGACGGCGAGCATGCCGATCGCGAGAAGGCTGAAAATTCCGAATCGTTTCATGACTGATTGCTCCGTGTGAGGGTTGTGTGCGTGAGTGCCTTGTGTTTCAGGCCCTCCAAGTTGCGCACGCTCGCGCGTGCGCAATTGCAAGGTCCGGAATCTTTCCCCGCCGCGCGCCGCCCCATCACGTCGACGCGCGGCGAGTACTCGATGCATTACGCCTGCGGGTCGGTGTCGTAGTTCGTATCGGTTACGCCGGCGTCAGCGTTCAACTTCGTCGCCAGGGCAGCAGCCCATGTGTTGAGGTTGGCCACCTGGCCAGCGACAGAGTCGGCACCAACAGCCGTGTTTCCCGGCGTGAGCTTGATCGTTCCGGTCGTGTCGCCGGATGCTGCGGCAATCCATGCGATCGCTCCGCCGGCGACGTCGTTCGCGGCGGGCGTGGCGCTGCGGTAATCGAAGGCTGCGGCCGAGCTATCCCACAAGACTTTCTCGCCCTGGCCCCACGCATGGCCGGCAGTCTTCGGAACGCCACTGACGACGCCTTCGATCGCAACGCTGCCGACATCGCCGTTGGCAATATTGACGAGCGCGACGCCGATGGTGTTGCCTGCGATGACAAGTGCGCCAGACGCGACGACACTGCCAGTGTTGTTGGTCCACGGCATCACGCTGCCGGGACCGCCTTCGTGAACGATGTTCTTTGCCATGACTTTTTCCTCTTCGAAGTTGGTCAGCAGTTACGGATGCGCTTCACGCGCCGGGGTTCTTCCAGGCGCCGCGCCAGCCCACGGCATCGACGCCATAGCGGTGCACGACCTTCCATGCCAGGCCGTCCGTGCGGAAGTTGATTTCCTGTTCGATCGTCGGTGTCTGCACGCCATTGAGGAAAGCGACCTCAAGCACTGCCTCGACAGCCGGATCGGCGAACAGATACCAGGCCGTGCCGGTCAGGCGCGGCGTATCGATTACATCGCGGACCATGCCGCGGGACGTGTTCGGGGGCGCGTACTTCTGATTCTTCGTGTCATCCGGATTGAACTCGGACGTGTTCACGACGCGCGCCTGCGTACCGAGTGACTGCGGTCCGAGCCACAACGCCGGCGAAATGTCCAGATAGTCATTGCCACCCGGATCCTTCTGCGAACCCAGCGCCTGGCGCCCCACATCCCATGCGCCAGCCGTTGGCGCGGAACCGCCTAACGCCAGGAGGTTGTTGTGATCCGCATGGAACAGCGCGGTGCCATCGCTCATCACCGGGTTGGCGGCGAGCACGACATAGACGTCCTTTTCGATCGAACGCCCCGCTGCCTGGCCGAGCGCGACAACGGGCCGCGAGATCGCACCCAGATCGTCATTGATGAGCACCTCCGGCGTGATATTCAGGATGCGGCCCTTGCGAGCGCCCTGAATCGTTTCCTTCTCGCCATCCCCGAGCACGCCCTGCTCATATTCGCCATGTTCATTGACGACCTTGAGGTCGGAGAACGACGACAGGTGGTAGCGCGGATGCGGTCGGTAGTCGGCCAGAGTTCCGGTCGCGCAGAAGCGGTTCCAGGTGAACGGCGTCAGGCGATAACCTGCCTGCAACATCTTGTGCAGCGTGTTCTCGAGCAGGATCGGGAAATCGCTGGTCGTCTGCGCCGCGGTGACGTTCGGATGCAGCGCGCGAATGATGATCTGCTCACGATCGAGCTCGCGCGTGTTGACGCCGGCGCGGATCAGCGAACGCTCCGCCATCTGCACGAGCGACGTATTGAGATACGGATTGCCCTGGCGCGCACGCTCGGCTTCGGCGACGGGCAACATGCCCGAGCGCGCCATAAGGTAATTGACCCCAGCTTCGCGAAGTTTCTCTGCTTCGTCCTGGCCAGCCTGCATTTGGCTCGTATCGCCGCCAGCCGGTCGCGCCGGTTGCTGCCGCCCACCGATCTTGTTGAGAAGAGATTGACGTGCCGCCTCGACCGTCATGCGCGGATTGGCCAAGCACGTCGCTTCGAGCTCACGAATGCCTTCGCTTTCGCGGAAATTGTCGAAAACGGTGCGAATCTCTCGATTGCGCTCCTCGAGCGCAGCGATCGGATCGGTGGCAGTGCCACCGGCGGCGACGGAAGTAGTGGCTGCGGGCACTGCTGCCGTGGTAGCAGCGGCCGGCGCTGCTGCCGCGGCAGTTGTCGTGGCCGCACCAGCGGCGGGCGCCGCCGCTGCGGCGCCTGCAGCATTCGCGACGATCAAACTCAGAAGATTCTGACGCATGGTTGGATCCTCGATGTGGGCGAGCACTGCCCGTTGGTTGGCCTCCGGAAGTGAGGCGAAAATCTGCGGCTGGGCCGCGGTAGCGATGTGGCGGCGCAGGCGCGCGACGATCGGCGCGGGCGCCTTGGAGATGGCGTCGATGTAGCCGAGAAGGGCCGCGGTGGCCGCGGCTTCATCCGGCGCAGGCGCCGGCGCGGACGAAAGGACCTTGTCGGCGATTCCGAAAGCGACGGCTTCTTCGGCTGTGAAGTAGTGATCCTTGCCGTCGGTAAGGACGTTCTTGAGTTCGGTCGCTTTCGTGGGTGCCTTGGCGAGGTAGCTGGCCATGATCGCGGTCGCCCAGGTATCGAGCTGATCGGCATACTCGCGCAGATCGATCGCGTTGCCGGATACGATCGTCGACGGCGCATGGATCATCTGCAGCGTGTTGTCCGGCATGATGCGTTCGTCACCGGCCTGGACGATAAGGCTCGCGATGCTGCAGGCCTCGCCGTCGACTGTGACGACCTTGCGTGCGGGATGCCGGCGCAGCGCGTTGTAGATCGCCAGGCCGTCGGGCACGGAACCGCCAGGGCTATTGATGCGCACCTGGATCGTGCTGGCGCTGATCTGGCCGAGTTGCGTGACGATGGCGCTGGCGAGATTGCCCTCGCCGAACCACGTGTCGCCGATGAATCCATAGATGATCAGTTCGGCCTCCCCATTGGAGAGTGCGGTGACGCGCATCACCGACTTGGTCGGGTGTGAACGTTCGCCGCCATCAGCGGCGGCGAAGATTCCGGAGAGCCCTGCAACCATCACTGCAACAGCAAGCGACGTGCGCTTCATACGGTTTCCTCGGGGTACTTATCGGAAAGGAATCGGCGACGCGCGAACGCGCGCGGCGACAGTGCGTGGCTGGCATTCGGGTCGACGCCAGGCGGTGGCGTGTTGGGATCCGCATTCGGATCCGGCGCGCCAGCTGCGCCGGGATCTGCGCCGAGACGGAAACCGTCGCGATTCGATGGCTCGGGAATCCCCCACAGCCGTTTGCGTTCAAGCCATGCGGCTTGCTGGTCGAGCACATCATTGGGATCTGCGCCGCGGCGCCGGATGATCTCCTGGCCGCTCATGAAGCAATGGTCTTCCATCAGAGCCATCGCCTCCGCTTCCTTGAGCGGATCGATCCACGGCATCTGCACAGGCAGATAGAGCGCGTCGCCGATTGAGGCGATGCGCACGCCACGCGGCACGACTAGCTCACCGGCGGCGAGCGAAACAGCGGCGTACCGCTCGTAGACAGGACGTGTATCAGTCGCGATGATTTCCCATGCAAGGACGCCGTATCCGCCATATTGCTCGACGAGCTCCTGCCGCTGACTGCTATATGTGCCCATGTAGTTTTTTGCGAGCGATGAGAACGACACGCCCATGCCGCCGGCGACAGCGCGGAGCTGACCATTGCGGTAGGGCTCAAGCTGCGCATTCGGGCGCTTGCTGTCGATCGTCTTGACGTCTTCGCCGGGGCGAAGGTCATCGAAAACCATGCCGGGCTGCATGCGCAGTTCTCGCTGCGCATATGGCGTATTGCCGTCACTGGGCGAGGTGTAGTCGGTCTTATCGCCCTTGATGATTGCTGCCGCGAAGCACGCCGCGATTTTGGCGGCGATGCGTTCGGATTCCTCATAGTCCTTCAGATCCTCCAGGCGCGTAAGTACTGAGGCGAGGATGCTCATACCCCGGCGCTGGCCAATGCGGTCGATCAGCTTGGTATGGCGGATCATGTCTGCGGACATGCGCTTCATGTCCGGAATGAACACGCCGGGATCGCCCGGATGCGTCTTGTACACCCAGTACGCGACAGGTCGGCCCCAGGTGTTGCACTCGACCGCCTGCAGAATGTTGCGCGACGTGTCGGAAAAATCGAGCGGCAGCAGATCTGGTTCGATCAGCTCGACAGAGTAAGGCACGCTGGTGCCATGCTCGAGGTATGGCACAGGGCCGACCAGGTCCTGGTGAAACACTTCGCCGTCGCGGAACAGAGTGAGCGCCTTGAGGCGCGACATGCTCGCGTAGTCGTGCTGCCGCGTGACTTCCGGGCGCTTGCACCATTCACGCCAGCCGGTCTTGAGCTGCTGCGCGACTGATTCGATGATGTCGCCATTCTGGTCGCGCGGTTGCGGTTCGACGCCGATGCCGTTGGCGCCGATGATGTTCTGCACCATCGTGCGCAACCCGCCGACGACGATGTCATGGTTGCGCCCGAGGTGACGCGCCTGCAGGCGCGTGTGATACGCGCTGCTACCAACAGCCGTGTTGCCGCTGCCGAAATCACGCGCGCGCTTGCGCAGACGCGTGATGTCTGCGGCCTCATAGGCGGCATTGTTGAAAGCGAGGATTTGCATACGCGCGCGAACGCGCTTGGCCGCATGGATCGGCGCTATCGCGGCGATCGCGCGTTCGAAGACGTTGATTTCGGGAGCGCGGCTCACCACCAGCCACCACCGCAGCCATAACCGCCCCATCCTTCGCAGCCATTGCCAAAGCGATAGCGGTCGCCGAAATTAGCGAGCGCGATGCCAGGCCGCAGGCCGAGCGCAATCTCGTTTTCCGCAGCGACCTTGCGTTCCCAGTCCTTGCGGCCCTCGATGATCTCGGGGAGATTCGCCCGCGTGAGCATGAGATCGCCAATGCGATAGCTCAGGCCTTTAAGTACCGCGGCCTCGGCCGCGATGTAGGCGGCGAGCATGTCTGTGGCTTGGCTCAAAAGCGTTCGCTCTGGAATCCGCCGGAACTGTTCCACGCCGGCGTTCGTATGGGCGAACGAAACTATCTACGCAAAGGTGCGTCCCAAGTAAGGCAAAAAGGGACGCGTTTTGCGCCAATCTTTGTACAGTTTGGGACGCACTTGCCGCATTGGAATGCGGTTTTCGCTATTTCGTGCCGAAACGTCTCGGCTTGAGCGAGCCGCTGTCGACCCCTTCATCAATGATGCGACTGAGCGTGCGCCGGCTTATTGCATGGCGCCGGCAGATCTCCCGCTCGGGCAGTCTTCCCAGGTAATCGGCATAGACCTGCTCGAGGTCCAGCACCCTTCCAGGCTTGGGGATATATATGCGGTCGCCGCCGTAGCTCTCCTGCAGGTGGCGAACAACTGGGCCGACGATCACGGCGACGGCTTCGGCCGACTGACCTGTCGCCTCGCAGGCCGCTGTGATCAGCTCTGCTTTCAGCGCCGCACCGGATTGGATGCGGCCCTTCATTTGGAAATTTTTCCGTTTTCTTTGGTACGCGCTTGCCCGCTATGATGCCGATCGTCTCGATCGCGTAAGGAGCGCCGGCGTGGAATTTGAAGCGGTCGACCCGCTAGTAACTGTGCAAGAGTTTCGACTCGCCCGTTGGGACTTTCTGCAGGAAACCCTGGCAGTAGAAGTTGTGCTTCGAAAAAAAGATGGTAGTCAATCTCCCCCTTTGATGGTCGGGATGACGAAAGAGGCCGTCGCACAATTGCGCAAGGCGCTCGACCTAGCCGACCTGGAAAGAGACACGCGAGAACGAACCAAGCAATAGCAAGTCGAATTCTCATAACCGCCCACTCCACTCGCTCGAACCGAACCCGCCTGCGCCGCCATGGCCGCCACCCGTTCCACGTGGAACTTTTTGCACTTGTGTACTTTTCGTAGATTCCGCGGGCGATGGCGGCTGCTGAGGCAGCGCCGGCGTCGACGTCTCAACTGAACCGCCCGTCGCGACAAGGCGCGCTTCGGCCTGGTCCCATTCGACCTTCGAGCGGCGGTGCAGGCGCAGCTCGGGATGGCAGGCGGCGGCGTAGGCGTAGACCCAGGTATCCAGCGGCTCGTTGCGTCCGCCGCCTTTGCGCTTTTCGTAGCGGTTGGTGCGCGGGTTGAAAACTTCGCTGACGATGCCCTTGAAGAAACTGTCGTCGAGCTGATCGGAGAAGTGCACGCGGCGATCGGCGAGCTCGCGCGGGACCTTGGTGCGGCCGTCGTCGCCGACCTTCTCCGGATCCGCGTCGGCGGCGAGCCAGGAGAAGAGCAGATCCTTGATTGCGACGGTGCCGACCTGCCATATCTGAACGCCGCGCTTGTCGTTGAGGCCGCGCCAGTTGACGTCGGCGAGCTTTGGTCGCGACAGCGCGACAGCTGTGGCCTGTTTGGCGCCGTAGACGGCCATCGGGCGGCGGATGGCCTTGCGGCGCACGTAGGCCTTGACGGCTTCGGTCTTGTGGCCCATGAGGTCGATCGCGGTGGCTTCGACGCGCAGGATGCCTCCGCCTTCGACTTCGATCGTCTGGTTGAGGCGATCGGTGAGCAGGCTCCAGACGTAGTCCTCGGCGGGATCGCCGGGCAGCTCGTCATAGTCGAGCGTCCACACACGCAGCTGGCCAGGGCGAGGGCCGCGGCCGATGCCGAGGATGTGCATCGGCAAGCGGTTGTCCTGGACGTCGACGCCGGCGACGACGGCGAGCACGCCGCGCGGCGCGATTTTGAGCGGATAACTCTCCGCGCGTTCCTTCACCGTCGCGGCCTTGACGTTGCGCGTGGCAGCGTTTTCCCAGGCCTCGGCCAGGCGCTCCTGCACGAACACCTGCAGCTTGGCCAGGTCGCCTTGCGCATCGAGCCACATGTTGACCAGGTCGAGCCAGCGCGGGCCCATGTTGACCGGGTAGTAGAGGCAGTTGAGGTGATAGCCGCGGATCTTCATCTCGAGGTGCTTGGGCACCCAGCGGCCGCGCGCGATCATCTCGGTCTTGTGCGATTCGTCGATCATGCAGCCGTTGGCGGCGCAGACATACCAGCATCGGCTGCGATCGCTTTCCCACTGCAGGCCGGCCCACAGCAGCGGCTGCTCGTGGCCGCAGTGCGGGCACGGCACGTGGTACTCGCGCTGGTCGGACTTGTCCCACAGTTCGTCCAGGCGCGAGACGCCCTTGATGCCGGGCGAGCCGATGTAGCAGATCTGGTAGCTCGACGGGTACGCGCTGACGCGGCCGCGGATCAGCTCGAGCGGATCCTCGCCGGACTTCAGCTCATTGGCGAACTTGTCGAGCTCGTCGACGTAGACCTTTTTCGCTGTGCGCAGCGACATGCGCGACGCGGTCTTGCCATGCTCGACGAAGATCTGGCCGCCGGCGAAATCCTTGAACGCGCGCTGGTTGGCGCTGTCGCGGCTGTTCGTCGTCGTTAGCGCACGCTGCACGGCCGGCGTGTTCTCGAGCATCGGGTTGAACTTCGACAACGTCCACGCGTCCTTGGTGATGTCGTCGGGCAGGAAGACGATGATCGGGCATGGATCGTGATCCATGGTGTAGCCGATTGCGTTGAGCTCGATCGCCGTCTTGCCGAGCTGGATCGGCAGCAGGCAAACCTCCTCGTGCACGCCGCTGCCGCGTGACAGGTTATCCATCGGCTCGCGCAGCGGCGGGTTGCGCGCGGTGACCCAGTCGCCGGTGATCGGCCCTTCCTTCGACGACAGCTTGCGCTCGGCATCGGCCCATTGCGAGACGGTGAGCACCTTGCGTGGCGCGATCGCGCGGGCGATCGCAGCGGCGATCGCGCGGTTGGCGTCGACGAGGGTCGAGGCTTGGGCGAAGGATTGGGCGGCGGCGTTCATGGAATCTCAGTCGCACGCCTTCATCTTGTCGGCGATCGCGCGGTCCTTGCCCCACACGTAGTCGCGCCATTCGTAGAACTTTCCCTCATGCCAGAAACCCCAGTCGCGCTCAACGCGGCCGACCCAAACGAGCGTCCAGCAGGTGCCCCACGGCGTCGTCAGGCGATGCTGATAGACCGCCGGGAACGTGCGCACCCAGGGTGCGCGCCAGCGCCGCGTACCGGCCGGCGTTTCCTCGAGGTAACTTCCCCACAGGCCTATGCTCACGAATCGCTTGGGATGATCGTGCAGATCGAGCGACCAATCGTCGCCGATGAACTTGTGCAGATAGAGCTTGCCGCGGTTCGTGACGAGCAATACCCAGCGAAAGAGATAGGTCGCGCAGCGGCCGTCGCCGTCGATTTCTTCGGCAACGCCGAAAATCCTATTGAGCAGGTTGTGCAGGCTCATTCTTTTTCCTCAGTTCGTAGTCATCGGGCAGCCGCAGGCGCACGAGCGCGATCGGCTTCGTGATAGGCGGCCGATCCAGGCAAGGGCACGTGTGCGGCGGCTCGCCGAGTTTCGGCGGCGCGTCGACGATGGCGACGGTCCAACAGCGCGGACAAACCAGCGGCGTCATACGGGCCACCGGATCGGCTGCGCGTCGCCGCGCACGTAGAGCGGATGGCGCGGCTCGCCGGCGCTGGTCAGCCCCAGAGCATAGATGCCGCGCCGTATCATGGCGCGCGCTGCAGCGACTCGGTCGCGGCGCAGCGCAGCGATAGCACCCCAGGCCACGATCACCATGCTGGCGCGCGCGCAGGCCTCGACGATATGCGCATCATTCTCGGGCCCGACCGGATCCTCGGCGGCGAACATGTCGGCCGGCCTAGTCGCGCGGAAGGCGTAGAGGTTAACGACCTCCAGGCCGGCATAGCGCCAGGCCTTCGCGAAGCCGATGCAGCGGCGGATGGTCGGATCGTCCTGCATCGCGTCGGCCGTGCTCGGGTTGAGCATGATGAACGCGACGACGCCGTCACCGCCGAGCCATTCGCGCGTGAGCGAGTAGCGGAATTTTCCGCAGCGGGAGATTGTGGCGCCGGCGTTCACGTCCCGACTCTCGTGCCGTCTTCTTCCCAAATGAACTCGCCATCCGCGCCGACCGGGAAGTGCGCGCCGCAGCGGCAGCAAAACGTCGCGCCATAGAAGCCAGGATCACGAGCATATGTTTCGGAGAGCGCGCGGCACATGGTCGTGAGCGAACCGCAGCCGGATCTGAGCTGAGCGGCGGTCCAATAGCGGCCCATCGCCGGCGCACGCTCAGGCGGATACGGTTCGAACGCCATATAGTCCTCACCGGAGCAGCGCTCGATTTCCTCTGCAGTCAGATCACGCGTCGGAAACTCAGGCCGCACGCCGACGTGAATGTAGGACATACGCACGGGCCTTACGAACCCCTTTGCGCGCTCTTCATCGCACAGCACCACGTAGCCCGCATGCTGGCCATTTCGGCATAACCTTGCGATGCGATGCGATCCGTCTTCCGGAACCGGACGGCCATCGGTCAGGCAAACGCAGGGTTCTTTCTTGACCCAGCGATCGCTGATCCACCGAAGTATATTTTTCACGTTGGCAGCCCTCCCTCGCGGCGCTCGAGCGCGATCGCTGTTTTCTCGTCAACGAATTTCAGATGCAGGCCGTCGTCGAGTTCCTGCACTGTGATGAACATGCCTTCCGGCATCCGTCCGATATCAACCGAGGTTATGACCACGTGCTCGAGGCCGAACTTGCTCATGAGGATCGCGGCGATCTTGTGCCAGTGGTCGTGCATAGTCGTGAGCACCGGATGATTCGGATTGAGCTCGCTCATGGCCGCAGCTCCGGCGACATGAGCGTGCGCAGGATCTGCAGGTGCGAATGCTCGGCGCTAACCAGGCGCTTGATGCAGGCCTGGCGGGATTCGTTCTGGCAGCCGATGCGGCATGCATCGAGTTCGTCACGCTGGCGGCGCGCGAAGCGGATGGCGACAATGTTTGCAACGCGTATTGGCCGCGCTTCAAACGTGTCGCGAAGGCGCGCGGCGATATAAGCGTGTCGCGCGCGCTGCACGCTTTGATCGATATAGATGTGTTCGGCGCCGCGAATACACGTCTGCAGATACCGATAGAGGAATGCCAGAGCAGCTCGCCTGCGGCGGCTCATTGGCTTCGGCATCGCTTCTGCAAAACCGAGCAGCCTGCTCATTTTTCGCAGGAAAAAAGCGCGCACGTTCGCGGCAGCGAGCGCATGGATTTTCGCGGCAATGCGTTCGGCCTCTTCATAGTCCTCGAGGTCGCTTACCGTTCGCGAGATATGGTTCATGCTGGCTCCTTTGCGGCGGCGCCGAACGCGCGCGACAGTTCGGTGAGTTTGCTTTCGATGGCTTCGGCGATGAGCGCGCGGACCTTGGGCTCTTCGCGCACGCCGACGAGCTGCGGGGCGAGGAAATCCGGCAGGCCCTCGAGGCCGGCGCGCAATGTGGCGTAGTGCGACTTGACGGCGTCGACGACGGCGCCGGCGTCCATGAGCTTGCCCTCGGCGATCGCGTTCTCGCGCTCGGCGGCGAGGGCCTTCGCGCGCTCGCCGCGTTCGCGCCAGTGCTGGAACGTGGAAGACTCCTTCGCCGGCGCCGGCGCGTCGCTGTCAGGCTCTGCCGCCGGCGGCGGGGATGCGTCGCCCTCGCCTGCCGGCGGCGCAGCGGCGGCCGCCGGCGCGGCGTGCGCGGCCTTGGCGGCGCGGCCGGCGGCGTGGCGGCGGGTGACGCCTTCGCGCGTGAGGTCGCGCGTGTCCTCGATGCGCTGCAGGGATTCGCGCACCCTGACCCGCTTGCCGTCTTCGGTGAGAACGAGGCGATCGTCGGCCTTGAGCTGGGTGACCCAGGACGGCTTGCAGGGCACCAGGTCGGCGAACTGGCGCAGCGTGGCGGTTTCTGGCAGGGAAGTCATGGCGCTACCACTTCCCTTTTTTTCGGACAGCAAAGGAAAAAACCGATCGCGCGCGCGCGCGGACGCCATTTGTGCCGGGTTCGCGACGACGTGCCGGGTTGTGTGCCGGATGCGAGTCGCCGAAAAACGCAAGCGCGGCGCGACGTTGGATGCGATGTGCCGGATGTGCCGGATGTGCGGGGGTACGTGCGCGCGCAAGGTGCGCGTGATGGATAGATAGCCGGAATCACTACGCGCGCATCTAGTGGGCGCGACACTTCCGGCACAAGCCGCACAAACCATGCTGCCGTGCGGTCTGCGGCAGTTTTTGAAATCCGGCACATTGGCCATTGAATCCGGCACATCCGGCACGTCATCGGCGGTGCGCCTCCATCGCGACGTGAGGTTCGTAGTACGGCGAGCTATCGATGAACAGCGCCCGGGCGCGTTTGTCGCGCTTGCCCATCGCCGAGACGGCCCTCGAAAGCGCGGATTGCGCCGATCGGCAGTTCCCGGTGACCGTGCGCCAGCGCCGGCAGCCGATGCCGCGGACCTGGCCGAGATAGCTGCCCTTCGGGATCAGGATGTGCAAGCGCGGCAGATCCGCCGGGACGGCGTCGACGCGGCCGGTGCACGTGACGAAGTTCAGCGCGCTAGTCACTGGCCGTACCTCGGAATTCCTTGACCGCGTCGCGAAACTCTTCGACGCAGTTGCCGAGCCAGGCCTGCTCGACGAAGCCTTCCGGCTGCTCGGTAGTGAACATGAAAAAGGCCTGCGGGTTTTTGGCGATGCCCTTGTCGAGGTAGCGCTTGCGCGATTTGTATACTTCGTGCTTGCGCGCGAGCGCGTTCTCGAGGCGTCGCAGCGGCGCATGGCGCTCGCCGACCTGAGCGCACCAGAACTTGTAGAGCGCGTAGACCTCGGTCGCGAGCGCGGGCTGATACTTGACGGCGCCGATGTCGCCGGTCTGCAGGGCGTAGACGAAGCGCGTTGTGCTGTCGAGCGATTGGTTGATCAGTTCAGTCTTGGCGTCGGTGCCGATCGGCGCAGTGCCGGGGTTGAATTCGCCGCAATCGTAGTGCAGGAGGAAATCGTGCAAGGCTTCGACGCCGCCGGCGCGCAGCTCGGCGAGGACGTCGTCGTAGGCTTTCTGCGACATCTTCGGTGGCGTCCAGATGACGGTGTGCCGGCGGTCGTCTTCCTCGAGCACGACAGGCACGGCCTCGTTGCTTAGGAACACCATGTTGACGTGGTTGCGCTCGTCGTAGGCGGCGATGTTCTTCGGGTTGATCCGGATCCACTCGCCGGTGATGAAGCCCTTGAGCTTGTTCTTGATGTGGTAGAGGTCGGATCGGGCGACGACTTCGTCTGCAATGAGGAATAGCTTGCGGCTGGCCCACTCGTTGAATTTGTCCTCGATCGCGCCCTGGTCGATGATGCGGCCGTAGGGGCCGTAGATGGCCATGATCGCTTCGAAGAACAGATTCTTGCCGGTGCCCTGCGGACCGTGCAACACGAGCGTGGTCTTCATCTTCGCGCCGGGATGCTGCAGCGGATAGGCGAGCCAGGACAGCACCCAGCGATAGAGCGGCTCTGCGCGATCCTCGCCGCGGCACATGTGGCGCAGCAGATCGAGCAGCTTGTCGCACTTGCCTTCGGTCGACGGCGTTGTCGGCCAGCCGGCCCATAGGTTGCAGGTGATCTTCGCGTCTTCGCCGCCGGGATCGAAGCCGACTTCATCCATGCGCACGATCGCGCGGTCGGCCGACTCCATCCAGGTGCGGTGCAGGTACTTGTAGGCGCAGGCGTCGGACATGTCCTTGAGCGAGACGAGCTGGTGCTCGTTGCGATCGAAGACGGCGCCGCCCTGGCCGTATACAAGTGCAAAACGGTGCATGAGCTCGTCGACGGTGCCGATTGGCCGTAACCTCTGCCGCCCCCCGGCCCCGTTCTCGTTGCTGATCGCCGCGAGCTCGTATCGAGCGCGCATACCAAGCTCCAGCATGCGGGCCTCGACCTGGCTGCGCACGACGAACGTGCCGCCGCCTTCGGGAAGCGCGTAGAGGTCGTTGAAGTCGGTGAGCTTGACGCCCTTGTCGATGAACAGCGCGGCGCGCGCGGCCGGATCCGGGAACTGCGGGACGATGAAGGATCCGCCGACCTCGACGGCCGCGGTGCTGGCGGCGCTGACGCCGGGATTGTCCTGGCCGTGTTCCTTGCCGCACGCGATGCAGAGCAGCGGCACGCCGGGCGCCAGGACGAAGCGCGCCTTGCAATGCTTGCACTTGCGCAGGATGTCGTCGTCGGCGCAGATGAGGATCTGCACGCGGCGGTAGCGCTTGCGCAGCGCGGTGGCGACGGGGCCGAGGTTGTTCGCATCGAAGGCGACGGCGACCGGGTAGCCGGTGGCCTGGTGAAGCGTGGCCGCCGTTGCGTAGCCCTCGGCGATGAGCAGGATCCATTGCGGCGAGCCAATCAGGTGAAAATGCCCGCGCGTGACGACGCCGGCGGGCCAGTACTGTTTCTCTGGCGCGCCATCGGCCTTGGCGACCTTGCGTGATCGGATCACCTGCAGGCCGTGCAGCTTGCCGGCGGTGTCGATCATCGGAATGACGAGCGCACCCGACGGCGAGTAGCGCACGCCGTAGCCCTGGACGGCCTTGCGTGCGAGGTAATCGGATTCGCCGGTCGGCGCGCATTGCGCCCAGGCCTTCGAGGCGCGATCGGCGGCCCGGCGTGCGTCGGCGGCGCGGAGCTGGTCGGCTTTCTTGCGATCCTCGGCCAGGCGGCGCTTGAATGCGTCGCGCTGGTCGTCGGTCAGCTCCTGGCGCTTGCCGCCGTCGCGCTTGGGCAGCTCGACGCGCCTGGCGTTGTTGCCGGTGCCTTCCCAAAAGCCAAAGCTGCCGACGATGAGCGTCTCGCCGGACGGCGAGTACCATTCGACCAGGCGATACCAACCACATTTCTCACGGCCGCGGCCTTCGACGCGGACGCGGATCCAGCGATCTAGCTCGATGCGGTCGACGATGAGGCCGGCGGCGCGGAGCTGATCGAGGACGTCGTCGTAGTTCGTTGCGATCATCTTGTTCTAATGTCCGACGTCGCTGGCGAAAACGACCGACTAAACTCCCCGATTTCAGTAACTTTCAACCCCACTAACTACGGCAAAAACGCGGTCTTTTTACCCGCGTTCAAGGCGGCACGGGAGTACCTTTTGACCGGCTTGCTTCTATTTGTATACTTGTGCGCATCGTGATGACTCGCTAACGCCGAGGCGCGCGAGTTTCTTTTTCAATCAAAGGGGGGAAGGGATTCGGGAACGCGAGCGATGCTTGAGGATCGTTCGCCGGCGGCTCGGCAAGGATCGCTTCCGCTTCGGCGAGCTGCTGCCTGGTTGGCTTGCGCGAGTCATCTGCCAACCAACGCAGCGCATCAAGCGTGCGGGCTGCCTCACCCCATGGCGGCATTACCGGCTACGCTTCGATGGCGTGCTGGTCTTGGTGCCTCGCATCTGCGCCGCAATCTGTTCTCTCAGTCCAATCAGATCGCCGATCGACTTGTCGATCGACAGCATCGACTGCGCAATGCGTGGGCCGCTCTCGCCTTCGACGTTCAGCTGGCCCTTCTCGAATAGCGGTGCGAGTGCGACGGCCGTGCGGCCCGCGTCGGCCAGGACATCAGCCAAGCGCGCAATATGTTCATGATGCGCTGCGTCTGGCAGCTTGGCGCCGAGCAACCCGTATCGCCACGCGAGCTCGCGCACGAGATCACTGCGATGCGGCTCGGGCAATGAGTCCACCCAGCATTCCTCGAGATCCGCGGGAAACTTCACGATACCTTTCAGGAATCGGTCGACCAGCTTTCCGTTAGACAGCTCCGCATGCAGCGCGCTTTCCAGCGTCGCACCTGGCTCGTAGAACTGTACGCAACGTTGGAACTGCGGCACCTTGGCGATGAACTTCTCGGCTACGCGCGAAGCGAACTTGAGAACGTTCAATCCGCTGACCGCGATCGCTTGCTCTGTTCGCCGTGCGATCAGTTTCGATCGCGTTGGCAGCGCGCCTATGCCGCCTTGGTCAATGATTGACATGCCCTACTCCAGGCAAAGTGATGGAATGCCCGCATGAGCAGGCAACGGGGAGAAAAAGACGGCCCAAGCTCGGCGGCCAAAGTACGGCAAGGCCCTGCGATCTACCGTCGTGAATTGGCCGCGGATCGGCCGGTATACTTCCGAGTGCAACGTCATCCACATACCGGAGATCCGCGATGGGAACGAAGATCACGATTCGCTGCAATAAGTGCGGCAGCGACGAATTTCTCAAGCCGGCACGTAACACGCAGGCGCACCGTATTTGCGCGAAGTGCGGCCACAGATTCAACCTCGACAAGTTCCTCGCCACGCAGCGCGAGAAGGCGATCAAGCCGGTCGAGGAAGCGATGGAGAAGCTGCGGCGGTCGTTCGGAAAATAGCGCGGCGACCTTGCGGTGGTGGCCTCGCTGCAGATGCTTGGCTATTTCAGCCGTCCATCTCGGAGAAAACCTACCTCGAATAATTTCAGGGCCGCTAGAAACGGCCAATTCTTTGCGCTTCATTTTCAAGCCGCTCTCGCCTCGTCGTCGCCAAATAGATCAGGACGAAGCTCGGCGGCAGTGACGCCAGTGAGCTTCTCAATGTCTCGGCAACGCTCAGCAGGCACGCGTTCGCGCGCCCGCCATTCAGAGACAGACGGCGATTTCACCTCAAGCGCATCGGCGAAAGCCTTCTGGCTCGGGAATTTCGCGATAGCTCGGTCGAGGGCTTCGTAGCTCATGGCCGCGCATGTTAGGTCCGTCCTAAGTTTTGTGTCAATAGGACGGCCCTAATTTTATTTCGATAGGATTAGGCGATGCCTACCAAAGACGAGCTACCGGACGCTGGCGAATTTGCTGCACGTCTACGCAAGGTGCTGACTGCAAAGGGTTTCGCTGATCGCGGTGGCCAAGAGAGGCTCGCGAAGCTTTTCGGCGTTAAGCCGCCAACCGTCTCGGCTTGGTTGTCCGGCAATCACCTTCCATCGACGCGCAAAGCCCAACGCATGTGCACAATCTGGGATTTGAGCTTCGAGTGGCTTTATTGGGGAAAAGGCAAAGGGCCATCATTCGCACCCGGAATTGGAGCCTACGAAATTTCTCCGCAGGCGCCAGGTCGAGTACGCGATCAAGCTGAGCCGACCGCCGATGAATTGGGCATGGTCGCGGCTAGCTTGATCACTGCGCTGGCCGCGAATATACCAGCCGCAGCGACGTCCTTTGCCGAGCATCTTCGAAACAGAGCGGCAGCTGAAGGCGCGTCACTGAAGACGGGCCTGCTTGCAGAATTGCTCGGTATCGTCGAACAAGATCGTCGTAAAGGGGCAAAGGCGAGCTAGTTCGCACAGCCGCCCTTTTTTGCTTCCCCATCCATGCAAGGAACACAGGATCAGACTTGTCGAAATCTACCATTACCAACCCCCTGTCGGTTGTGTGGCAGCGCAGTTGAACACGCTAAAATCGCATTTTTGGAGACGACCAAGGTCGAAGGATTAGGCCATGCGAACGATATCTATCGCCGCGATCGCGTTATTAGCCTCTATCGCCGGATTAAGTGCGCTCGCCGCATCTTACAAATGTAAGGACGCCAATGGCGCTTGGACCGAGGCCGCATGCACGGGTGCCGCAGCGCCCCCGCCGGCGCCGGCACTCGCTGCTGATATTAGCGATTGGCGGCCACGCGTAGGAATGAAGAAGTCCGAAGTTGAGGCGGTATTGCTTCAATCGATCGAAGAAAATAAGAAAGTCGATTTCCCGACGAGGTTAAGGCAAATCGATGAGGGGAAAATAAAATACAACCCATGGCTTGGCAGCTGGCCTAGCAAAAATCGAACTGAGACTTCGCGCGGCGTGCGCGAGCAATGGGTCTTTGGCAGCTCGTATAGTGATCGCCATTACCTCTACTTTGAAAACGACGTGCTGACCACCATTCAGGAATAAGAACAAATATTAGGCTGTGCCTATTGACAAATAAATTAGGCCGGACCTAATATGCGCACCGCATAGCAGCGGAGCGCAAAATGCCTCGTCCTTTCTGGGTCTACGATCCGAACGCTCGTACCCACCCCTACGCCGCAGCCATCATCGGCGTAGTTCTCGGCCTGCTCATTGGCCTTTCGCGCTGTTTCGGTGCGCTGCCATGAGCAGCCAGCCCTCGCGCCGCACCCTGTTCTTTTTCCTGCTTGCCTGCATAGGCATCGGCATAGCCGTGGCCGGTTGGGGCCTGTTCCTCGCGGGCATCACGCAATGATCGACGACGCCATGATCGATTCCATGATCGGCCAGGCATTCCGCGCCGCGTTCGAAACCGACGTCGCGATCGAAGCGCCCAAGCCTGCCGATCGCCTCGATGCCGAAGCCGTTGGCAGCGTCGTCACGCGGCACGCGCTCGAGATTGGATGCACCGACAGCAACGCCACCGCGGCCGTCGCCTGGGGCATTCGCGTCGGGCACGACACGCTGTCCTGCATCCGCGCCGGCAAGTTGCGCGCCGAGCAGCTGCGCATCCGCGAACTGTCTTCAGTTTACCGCGCCATGCCGCGCGCCTGACCCAAGGAGAAACCAGTGCAGATGATAAAAATTGGAAGCGACGGTCGGCCGATCGGCGCGCCAACTTTGGCCGCATTCCTCGACGAGAAAAACGGCCTGATGTGGGCCGCGATTGACGTCTCCGAAAAGCGAATGAACTGGAAGGATGCCAAGGAGGCAGCGGCATCGTTTCGCAGCGCGGGATTCGACGACTGGCGCTTGCCGACGATCGAAGAGCTTGAAACGCTTCGCGATCGCTCGCGCTTCAATCCTGCCGCCGATCCTGAGCTCAGGCTGAAATCCGATTTCTATTGGTCGAGCTCTCCCGACGCCTCGTCGCCGGCTGACTGCGCGTGGGGCGTCAGCTTCTACGGCGGCGTCGCCGGCGTCAGCGGCCAGGACAGCACGGCGTTCGTCCGCGCGGTGCGCGCCGCGCGCGCCAGTCAGTAATTGGACTTTTGGCAAGAGGATCGGCGATGCCCGCAAAACTTCAAATGGCTCTGAGCGCAGATGCATCGCGCAAGCTCGTCATTGCAATCAATCGCACCGACATCGCGCCAGGCGAGCCGGCCGCGCTGCAGCAGTTCCAGGATCTCGCGCCGGGCGAGTCGATCTCAATCACCATGCATGAGCGCAGCTTTATTACCATCGCCGAGCAGTCGCCGGCGGAAGCGCTGGACGCCGACGCATGCCGCGCGTAAGAGCCGACCGTACCAGCGCAGCGACCGATGCGATCATGGCCGCGTTGCTCGAGCGTGGCGAGCTCACGCTGGCCGAGTGCTCGCATGCCGCCGATTCCAAGCAGGGCCGCGCTGGCGCGATCCTCTATGTCGCCACCGCGCGCGGGCACGTTTCGCTGCGCATCGACCGTGGCGGCATGCGCCATTATTCGATCACCGCCGCTGGCCGCGAAGCCTTCGAGCTGCTGCGCCTGGCGCGTGAGCGCTTGCCAAAAACCAATCCACAGCGCGCGCGCATCGCCACGCAAAGGCGCGTCGCGTGAAGACCTGGCTCGCTCTCGCCGTGATGCTCATTCTCATCACAGCGCCGACAGTGATCATCCAGCTCGCCGGCAAATCCTGCACGTTCTCCGGCCCCGTCGCATGGCAGCGCGGCATGGTCGTTCTGGCATGCGGCAACGTGTACGTGTGCGGGCCGGCCGGCGGCAAATATGCCTCCGGCGTATTCGCTCTGCCTGCCACATGCAGCGTCGATCGTATTTCCTCCAACGGGTTCGATCGCTGAGATGGCCCTCGCCAAGCTCCTTGGCTTCGCGGCCATTATCTCCGCCGGCCTCGACTTCAACGAAGACCGCCCGCCGGCGCCGCTCGTCGATTTCAGTGGCCGCACGTGCCTTGCGCTCGTCGGTTTCAGCGAAGCGCGCGACCAGGGCGACGCCGGCATGGCCGCGACGATGCAAGTCGTCATCAATCGCGCGATCGATCCCGCCGGCCGCTGGCCGCGCACGCTGTGCGACGTCGCCCTGCAGCCGGGCCAGTTCGTCGGCCTCGATCGCTGGCCAACGCCGCGCCATCCCGAGCGCATCGATGCCGCCTCCTGGTCCCGCGCGCTCGATATCGCCGACCAGGTGATCGCCGGCACCGCGCCGGTGCCGTTCGCCTGCAGTGCCGCCACCGCGTTCGACCAGGACGCGCATATCGATCGCGCCGGCATCGTCTGCCGCCTGGGCGCGCACACCTTTTATGCCGCGCCGCCGATCGTCGCGGCTAATTAACCCGAGGGCCAAACCATGACGCTTGCCGATCGCATTCGCGAAGTACTCCGCGCCGCTTCCGGACCCATGACCGCGCGCGAGGTGCGCGAAGCACTTGACGACGACAGCGTTACATCCGCGAATGTCGCAAGCCCACTGTTCGCCATGTGCGAATCGGGGGAGGTAATGCGCGAGGCGCCGACAGAGAGCGGCAGCGGAACCTATCTGATCGATCCGAGCTACGTTCCCAAGCGCGCGCCGAAACAGGATATCGCCGAGAACGTCGCCGAGAAGATCGTCAGCAAGATCGCGAAGACGGCGAAGGCCGCGGTCGCGAAACAGCGCTCGGCCGAACCAATCGCGCATGCGCCGGCGCCGAAGAAACGCGGACGCCCATCTGGATCCGGCAAAGCCAAGCCAGGCCGCAAAGCTGGCCGTAAGTCTGCCCCCCCCGCCAAGGCAATCGCGATCGCACAGAAAGCTGCGTCGGCGACTGTGACGCGCGGTCTCACCGTTGGCGCTTACGTGATGACGGCCGCAGAAAGCGCGCTGGTCACCAAGGGCGTCGTCGTCGAGCGCGGCTCCTTGCGCACAATGGCGCTTGCGCTCATGCACCTGCATCCGGATCCGATGCCCGACGGCCTCAAGTCCGCAGTGCTCGGCGCGATCGAGTCAACGCTCTGACATGTTCCAGCTGATCGAACTGGCCATTTGCATCGGCTGCGGCTGCGACGACTTCCATGCCTGCACGAATCCGGCGACGGGCAAGCCGTGCTTCTGGCTCGTCGTCGACCGCGGTGAGTCGGTCGGCGTCTGCTGCGGATGCGATCGCTACCTCGAGCGATGGAACGCCGGCCGGCGCCATCTTTCCACCCTCGCCACCGTGAAACGTCACCAGATCACGCGCGACACCGTCCTTTAACCGCGCAAATTGCGCAAAGGTATACCGATGAACAAGCTCGCCACACCCGCCATCGAACCGCGCCTGATCACCGTGCCGATCGAGCGCCTCAGCGAAGCCACGCATGGCGTGCGGAAGACGAACGGCATCAGCATCACCGAGCTCGCCGCCTCCATCGCTGCCGAAGGCCTGCTGCAGAACCTCACCGTCGTCGGCGACACGACCTCGCCGCTCGCCGGCGCCAGCGAGTTCGAGCATTACACTGTCGTCGCCGGCTGCCGCCGCACGCGCGCGCTGCGCCTGCTCGCGAAAGAAAACCGTTTGCCGGCCGAGCTGCGCGACGGCATCCCCTGCCGCCTGATCGATGAATCGCAAGCCCTCACCGCCAGCTTGGCCGAGAATACCGTGCGCCAGGCCATGCACCCGGCCGACGAGTTCGTCGCCTTCCGCGACATGATCGCGCAGGGCAAGTCCGTCGACGACGTGTCCGCGCGCTTCGGCGTCACGCCGCAAGTCGTGCAGCGCCGCCTCAAGCTGGCCAACGTCGCGCCAAGCCTGTTCGAGCAATTCCGCAACGATAAGATCACGCTCGCGCAGATGATGGCGCTCGCGATCGTCGACGATCATGCCGCGCAGGAGAAGGCCTGGGGCAAGTCAAAAGACGAATGGAGCCGCGCGCCGGACAAGCTGCGCGAGGCCCTCACGAAGGGCGAAATCGATATCGCCAAGGATCCGGTCGCCCGCTTCGTCGGTCTGCGCGAATACGAGCGCGCCGGCGGCCACGTGCACCGCGATCTTTTCAGCGACAAGGATGCCGGCTACATCACCGACAAACGCCTCCTGCAGGAGCTCGCCACGAAGAAGCTCGCGGAGGTCGAGGAACGCGTGCGCAAGGAAGGCTGGTCGTTCGTCATCGTGCGCGAGACGATCTCCCAATATGAGGATCTAAACGAATATTCGCGCGCCGAGCCGATCGGGTTCACGAAGCCCGACGACGCCGAGAAAAAACAGGTCGCTGCGCTGAAGCTCGAGCGCGACGAAGCCGGAAAGATGTCGCGCAAGATCTGGGATACCGAGCGGCAGGATGAGGCCGGCGAATTACGCGATCGCTGCCGCGCGATCGAGGCCGAGCTGCGCCTGATCGAAGACGCGCACGCCAAGTGGGATCCGAAGATCCTCGCCAAGGGCGGCGCGATGATTGGCCTCGATCGTAACAGCGGCAACCTGGTCATCTATCGCGGCCTGGTCAAGGGCAAGCTGCGCCAGGAGAAGGACGCGAAGAAAGGCAAAGCGGGCGCCGGCGCAACGGTCGCGCAGCAGCCAGGCCATAGTGAGGCGCTCCTGCGCGAGCTCACTGCGGCCGCCACATTCGCGATCGCCGCCGAGATGATCGCCCAGCCAGGCAGCGCCGTAATCGCCTTGACACATCGGCTTGCCTTGAAACAGTTCTACCCGACGACGTCGGCGCATAGTCATCCGGTAAAGATCGAGCATGAGCACACTCAGGCGCCCAACCAGGCGCTGCGCGCCGAACGCCTCAGCATGGCCGTCGACGGCAATGCTGACATCGCCAAGCTCGGCGCCGAACGCGTCGCGCTGCAGGCCATGTTGCCGAAGAAGTCGGATGAGCTGCTCGCTTGGTTGATCAAGGATGCGGGCAAGACCGTACAGCGCCTGCTCGTCTATTGCGTGGCCGAATCCATCGATGTTATCGCTGGCGACGAGAGAGATCATCGCGCATTGCCGCTCGCCGCAGCGCTCAAGCTGAACATGCGGCCGAGATGGACGGCCAAGCGCGACAACTACCTCGGCCGCGTCAACGCCGCCACCATCCTGGCCGCGCTCAAGGAGGCCAAAGTCGACAAGGCCGTCATCGGCAAGGCCGAGAAGCTCAAGAAATCCGAGCTCGCCGATCTGGCGCAGCCGCTGCTCAAGACCTGGCTGCCGAAACCGCTGCGGTTCGGCGCTGCCGAATCCACCGTCGCAAAAACCAAGGATCGCTCATGAAATCCTCACCGAAGAAAAAAGCCGCGAAGTCAAAATCGGCGTCCGTTCGCTTCATCAAGTTAAGCAGCACGGGCAAGGAGCTCGCTCCGACAGCCAAATCCTGGTCGCAGGTCCTCGATCGCGAAACCGGCCTGATCTGGATGGCCGATACGGTCGGCGCTGGCACGCCTTACAAGTGGTCAGAAGCAAAAGTTGCAGCCGCGTCGGTGCGCATCGGCAAGCACTCCGATTGGCGCCTTCCGACGATCAAGGAGCTGCTCAGCCTGGTCGACTACGAGCGGTTCAGCCCCGCGATCGAAACCGCGTTCTTCAAGGCCGAATCGTCGTGGTATTGGTCGAGCACTCCCGTCGCCTCGTCGCCGGCTGGCTACGCGTGGAGCGTCAACTTCAGCTACGGCGGCGCCTACGTCTACAACCAGAGCAGCACGGCGTTCGTCCGCGCGGTGCGCGCCGCGCGCGCCAGTCAGTAATCGGCCTT
>Ga0163162_10000264_pt1 | contig 47545 bp, 40 predicted proteins | sample S55metaG_FD_115310 | JGI IMG/M metagenome (GOLD analysis project Ga0163162, IMG submission 115310) | Switchgrass rhizosphere microbial communities from Kellogg Biological Station, Michigan, USA - S5-5 metaG | ecosystem: Host-associated > Plants > Roots > Rhizosphere > Soil | place: USA... | reverse complement strand
TGATGCCTTCTCTGCAAGAGTCATGCGGTGCACCAGATCCGTAGCACGCTGCTCTGGTGAAAGCTGAGGATTCATGTAAGGCATATTCCCGGAATCCTGGGCAATTGCATGTCGCGGAATCGCACTACTCAAAAGCAATGCCGTGCATGTGAGACCGCGAACCATGATGAGCGTTACGAGGCTTTTCATTAGCTTCTCCAGAGTGGATTGAGTCAGATCAAGCACTTAGTTGCAATTTCCCGTAAAGCAGAGATTCTTGGCGAAAAATGGCAAAACATGGTTTTGAAACCTATCGGCAACTGCACTCGTGTGGGTTCCGGAGTAGATCTCAAACTGGTTTGCAACTCCGTAGCTATCCAAAAGCGTATGTAACTTGATGGCATCGAAGCGCAAACCATCCTGGTCGCCTACGTCCATAGAAATAGCGCGATACTGCTTGAGGTTTCCTATGTATTGATCCACGAAGGCAAGCGGCGCATTCGCGGCGAACTTCGCGACGACTTCTGGCTGCGGAACACCGTCTTTAGTCGGCAGGTCGAAATACAAAGGGGGATTCTTTGGATCAGGCGCCCATGCCGCAGCCGTAGCATACGGCGCCGAACCGAATCCGGGAGATAACGCGGCCAGATCAGCTGGTGATTTCGCCACATTCGCCTTTTTTTCGGATGCAAGAGCACGATCTTTAATCTGTTCGCTCGAACCCGGCCCGCCACCGGCCATGGGAGATAAGCAGCAGGGACTCATGACATAAAGAGCACCGAAAACATCGGGATGCTTCATCCCGATCCTTGATGCGCCGTAGCCACCCATGGAGTGGCCGACCAAGCCACGGCTCTTACGGTCGGTGATCGTGCGATAGTGCGCATCGATATAGGCGACGACATCGCGATAGATAAATTGTTCGAAGTCGCCGGTGGTTTGTGAGCTCGAATACATGGAACCGTTGTAGATGGTTTTCGAGTCAGGCAGGACGACGATCATTTCTTGTGAGCCTAGTGCGAACGCCCCTTCAATGGTTTGCGGGACGTGGATCTCGTGCGCCCATTGCTCGGCGCCGATGGAATAGCCGTGGAGGGCGTAGACCACTGGATAACGGCGTTTCATCTCTCGTTGATAGCTCGGCGGAAGAAAGACGATTACATCGCGATCAATAGCATCGCCTTCGAGATTGCCTTCAAGCGCTGTGCCATGGATTTTGATTCGCTCTACTGGGGCGGGCTTTGCGCCAGAAACGGCCTCAGGAACGATGGTTTGAACCTGAGCCAAAGCCGGCCACCCCAACGTGAGAAACGTCATAATTGCGCAGGTGCAAAGTAGCCTTGTAGACATCATTTGGTCATTGCTCGGTTGCATTGTTGAATGGCGTATGTGAGATGCTCACGCTGAACGGCGAAGCGTCATGGCGCCTCGAAGAGCGCCCCGGTGATTGTTCTTCGACCGAACTTCAGAGTTCAATTGACGGGAGCTACGTGGGGTGGCGAACACGAATCGTCGAAACAGCAAGCGATGAATCGGGGCGCCGCTGCATAGAAGCCAGGGCGCCCAATGTGCGCGATCATCGAAATGTTCTCTTTTCGAAAAACCGCAAGAATGCTCTTGTGCAACTTGAAGCAAGGAACGTGCACCGAAAGGCAAAGGTGTCATTTATTTTGTCTAACGAAATAAATCCGAGAGCATAGTAGTTTTCTGTCGGAAAAATTGTCAAGTTCTAAATTTGAATCGACAGGAGCTCGTGAGGCGAACCGAAATTCCAATCGGTCAGTGTTGTCGGTTTCTCGCCTGACTGCACCTGCATAGATCGTAAATCGTGCGCTAGCATGCGCTCAGGATCCGGCCCTCCGGGATAACGCCCTTCTCCCAAATACGATTAGAGGCCGCACGCAAGGGGATTCATCCAAATAAAATTCCGAAGCCCCGCGGACTCGCAGAGCGCTTCTAATACTGGGGCGACTTCGATTCCTTAGTGATCGAGTCCGCAGCGTTTCCCGCCACCACCCAGCTTGCCGACCCCGCCACGACGGCTTCATCCTCGAACCAGAGGAATCCGAAGTCGTCGATGCACTCCGGAAAATCCGGCTTGATGATGATGTATCCAGGAATCACCGCGCCCGGAATGTAAGCGTTGTCGGCGCGGTTGTTGCTGTACGTCTTCGTCTTCGAGACCGTCCCTACTCCAGCTACATATGAAGTGCTGGATACCGGGTGCGTGCCGAGAATGTAATCGACGGCGCGAAGGGTATATTCGGGGCCCACAAGATCCGGAAACGCCTTGTGAAGGAAGTACATCCGGATGGCCATGTCAACCACGGCGCCTGATCCGCCCCAGGTGCCCAGGCTCGGGGGCACCCCGAAAGGGGTGGCGTTCAACTGCTTGTCCAGACCCTCCATGTATGTCTTTACCGCTTCCCGCATTTGATCTTTCGCGCTCGCCTCCAGATAAGGAAAGGCTCGGACTGCCGTCCAACCACGGAAGCCCATCTGCTGAGGGGTGATCATCTGAGGGAACAACTCTTTCAGACGGGACTTGTAGGGCTCGGCGCCATTCGTGGCAATCGTCAATTCCAGAGCCGCAGCCCAGTCCTGTCCAACGCCAAAGCCGCCACGGCCGATGCCGGCCGGGGGAGCTGTTTGTGCGCTGGTCGTGCCAGGAGTTGTTGGAGCGCCCGAGCGACCACCTTGAACGCCAGACACTACACCCTGAGACGCAGCCAGCACGCCACCTCCGGGAGCACCTGCCGGGGCTGCTCCGCCTAAGCCGCCACCCGTCGGGTTCTGCGTTGGGTGAGCCTTCTCGTCGTTCCAAGCTTTGATCGCGGTCTCGAGGCAGTCTTTCGCTAGTGCGTCGTCCCAGCCTTTCAGCACATCGGCCGCTGCAGCCAGCGCTGCGATGGCGTTCCACTGGAAAAACGGGTTCGTCGTGGAGAATACCCAGCGGTCGTCCGGTTTGCCGGAGTAATCGCCCTTCACTTCGTTCGGACCGAGCTTCGGGTCGTAGATGCGTCCATCGGTCGTCGCCGCTCCGTCGCCCAGGTGCGTATATTGGCGCAGATCAGGTTCATGAGTGCCGCGGATCGAGTGGCCAATATTGTGGAACTGCGCCAGGATGAGCAGTGCGCCGTGCTTGACTTGCTGCACCGTATCCGGCACGCCATCGGGACGGTGCATCTCAACCTCACGCGCAACTTCATCCACCGTAAGCTCGTCGTACTGGAGATGGAATTCGCGATAAGCCAGAGCCAGGCTCTGAATCACGCTTAGTTGCGCAGGCTCCTCGAGATCGAAGTCGCCGGCATCATACCAGCCGCCCACGTTCATTCCAGGAATGTGATCGCCGCCTTTGTACTTCCCGTCCGTTGCCGTAGCCTGATTCCAGCCGTCGAACTGCTCCCCGACCACGGGCGCCAGACGGCCATCATCCAGATGCGAAGCGCCGTGCCAGACGCGGTAGGCTTCGCGAACGGAAACATGATCCATCTGCTCCGCAAGGTGATGGTCCAGGCTGTCCTGCCAGATGTTCGCGTAAGCGTCCTTGGAGATGGGGAAGGGCGCCGTACGCTGGTCTGCGTACTCGATTACATAAAGGCCGGGGTCCTTGACCGGGGTGAAGTCGAACTTCGAATAGACGTAGCGCAGCCAGGGCGTTGAAGGCGTGATCGGCCCCTCGAACGCCTGCTTGTACGATCCGTCCTCCATCAGGCGCAGCACCTTCGCCGTCTTCGGGCCGTTGTACTTCGGGTCGAGTTCGAGTACCGCCACCTTGGTGAAACCCGGCGCATAACCGACCTGGCTGTGCGCGATCATCGGCGGCCGCGTCCAGTTCGGAATCACGTCCGGTCTGATGTGCCATACGATGGCGCCAGTGGTCTTGCCCGAAGGGATCAGCGAACGCAAGACGAACCAGCCGTTCTGCGCGCGGTTGCGTCCATCGAACAGCATGAGGTCGGCCGCATCTGACTTAATGTTGATCCGCGCCAGCGCGTCGTCGACCCCCAGGGTGATGCTCTTGCCGTCCGCGAACGGCAGCGGCTGAGTGTATCCCTTCGACTTCTCCCAGTCGTCCAGGTAGTACGCCTTTTTCGGTTCATCAGGCAGCGGCAACACCTTGACCATCGGATCGTTAGGCGTTCGCGGGAAGATGCCAGCTTTGGTTCCGTCCACCAGGTAAGTCTTCCCCGCGTAGATCGAGGGAAGGAACTCCAAGTTGAAGCCCGCCCGCCCGGCCAGTTTCTCCGGAAGCGGCTTATCGAGATTGATGCTGACCTTCACTCCGCCCGGTTCCGCTTCGACTTCCAGTGTGTAGTTGAGATCGAAGGTCGGAAAAGCGAGGTTGGCGGTGAGCCGGTTGTTCGCCTTATCGGCCTGACGCCCTTTGAGAGTTGCCACCAGGTCCCACTGCTCGGGCGTCGGGATCAGGCGCACGTCGCCGTTAGTGGCGATGCGCTGGCCGTGGAAAATCATCTCCATAGCTGTGTTCTTTTGGTCTACGAAGACGGGATGGTATGTGCTGTCGTAGAGAAATACACTGAAACCTTGAGTATCCAGGTAATTCTTGTCGGTCACTCGCATGGCAAAATCGGCGGCGAACAGGCTTGGGCCGCAGGTCAGAGCCAAGAGGAGACACACTCTGATTAGGGTGAGCATAAATTCGATCAAATAGCTCCTTTGCCTCAACCTAAAATGACATGCACACGGCTTGAGCGCACGATTTTTGGCGATCCTTTTGGGCCTTGGCGTCTTCCTTTGCGGGGTGAAGCATCCGGAGGTATTCGGCATTGGGATCTCTTTGTTAGCAGCGATCGGATTGAAGCCGAGGGGATAAAGAAGGAGAATGGCTCACAAGTCTGAGATCATACGTCACTCTTAACGCGTCAGACTCCTGAGCCTCAATCATGCGAGTATACGAGAATCGTCCGCCCAGCTCCACCAAGACATAGATGTGTGGCAATTTTTATGCCTGCAGGAAACTGACGATCTTGCTTTTGGGACATTTTGAAACCTTCTTTGCCTAAATCGCACATCTTAGTGTGTTGACAGATTCAGAAGGAGAGATCTATGACGGAAGTGAAGGTGGCGGCAGCACTGACACTCGAAGAAGGCGAAAAGCGACTAGTCATAGTTCGGAACAAGAAAGTTCTTTTCCTGCGGCATAAGGGAAAGCTGCTGGCGATGCAGCCGGAGTGTCCGCATCAGGGTGGTCCGTTGGTGGAAGGGGCTGTCTGCAATGGACATCTTGTGTGCCCCTGGCATATGGGGACCTTTGCGCTTCCAGGCGGAGAGCTGGCGGAGCCCCCTCCGATGGAGGGGCTGAAGACCTATTCGGTGAGGGAGGAGGCGACTGGCGTCTTCATCGGCCTTGAACCGAGGAAGGAGGAACGGCCCACAAAGAAAAAGGGAAAGGCTTACGGGAAAGGCCGGAAGCTTTTGCTGATTGGTTGTGGAGCCGCAAATGCGATGGCGGCGATCACTTTGAGGCGTGAGGGTTATCGCGGGGAGATCACGGTGGTCGATCCGCTGCGGGATGAACCGGTTGACAGGACGCAGCTTTCGAAGGATGCGCTGGCCAAGGTTGGTCCGCTGGCCAAGCCTCAGATCGACCAACCGGGAAATCTGAAGCTGAAGCGCCTGACAGCTCGGGTGGTGGCACTGAGTTCGGTACGCAGCGAGGCACGGTTGAATGACGGCATGACGGTACGTTTCGATGCAGCCCTTGTAGCCACTGGCGGGAAGCCAAGGCGGTTGAAGGTGCCGGGTGGCGACGAGGTATTTGTTCTTCGGCACACGGAGGATCTGCGAAAGATTCGCAATGCGGCGGTGAAGGGCAGCAGGGCTGTGATTGTGGGGACGAGTTTTATCGGAATGGAGGCGGCGTCGGCGCTGACACAACGAGGGGTGAAGGTGACGGTGGTAGGAGAGAGCCGGGTCCCGTTTGAGAAGCAGCTTGGTGTGCCGATTGCGAAGGCGATTTTGTCGCTGCATAAGAAGCATGGTGTTGCGTTTGTACTAGGCGCGAAGGTGGTGGCGGTTTCTCTGCACGGGGTGACGATCGAGGAGCGAAGGAGCTACCGGGAGATTCAGGGCGACCTGGTGGTTCAGGGGGTTGGGGTTTCACCAGAGCTGGGGTTCAGTCATGATCTGCCCCTGGCAAAGGATGGGAGCGTGGCTACGGACCGGACCCTGCGTGCGACACGTCAGGTGTGGGTAGCGGGGGATGTTGCGAGTGTGGATGGAACACGGATTGAACACTGGCGCGTGGCTCAGCAACATGGCATGTTCGCGGCGCGGAAGATGCTTGGAGCCGATTCGAAGTTCGATGGAGTGCCATTCTTCTGGACCGCGCATTTCGATAAGCAGATCAGCTATCTAGGGCATGCCGATTCCTGGGACGAGATTGTGTACGACGGCTCCGTCCAACGGTTCAAGTTTCTTGCGTTCTTTGTAAAGGGCGGGCATGTTGTGGCGGTGACGAGTTGCGGACGTGACAGCGAAACGGCCCTTCTTGCCGAGCTGATGCGCAGTCGGTTGACGATTTCGCAGATTAAGAAGAGGCTCGATCAGATTATGTCCAAACAATCCAAGCGCTAACAGAATGTCAATTACCAAGAGTCCAGTGTGTGCTGGACTCCTGGCTGTGCTGGGAGGAGGGTTACTTCCATCGACTAGCAGCCGCTGAAGGACGTGAAGTCCCCGAGCGGTGAAGGCAGGGTGGGAGTGAAGGGCTGGAAGGGGTATGCGTGTGAGGTCTCGAATCCGGCGGCTTTGGCGGCCTTGAAGTCCACGAAGGGAAGAAGTGCGTTGACCGCCTGATCGATCGACGTCCAGCAGGCAGTTCGTTCGTAGCCATTGTTGTTGGGCGGGTCTACGCTCTCCGCGAAGCCTTTGAGGCCGGTAATGGCTTCGATGGGACCTCCAAAGGCGGCGTTCACTCCCGGGCCAACTACTCGGGCAAGCGTACGGTGATCGCTTTCAATACCCATGATGCGGGCTGCGGTGACGCGAAGATCGCGGGTGCTGAAGTTGCGTACCCCAACGAGATACGCCGCGATAAATGCGTCCTCCAGCGTAACCAGGGTGTTGAGTGTGGTCTGCGCGCTGGTGAACATGTTCATGGGGAAGAAGAAGGCGGTAAAGGGTGAGGGCTGGTCGGTTACAGACTGCTCGAGAAGGTAGTGAGACATCTCTTCCTGCCGAGCGGCGATGAGGTAGCCCTGATCGTCGGACTCCAACGACTGGAAGAACGGCGCGATGTTGATGATGTTGGAGTAAGTGGTTACGGCAAGGGCTTCTGCGATCTCTGCTGCGATAAGGATCTCTCGATCGTCCTTATTGAGGTGATCGTGTTCCGACTTCAGCCTCTCAAGCCAGTGCTCATGCTCGAACTGGGACGCTGATGCTGCGGTGGCTAGTCCACCGATAGTGGTGAAAGCTGTGGCTCCTGTAAAGGCGGCGGTCTTGAGGAAAGAGCGTCGGGAGACTTCAGCACGGTCAGCTTCACGAGGGAAGGATGGTTCATTTGCTGCGCTCATGACATGTTTCTCCTGTGTGAGTTCAGGGAAAGTCATCCTTTGCTGCTTACTTGTCCGGGGCCGTGGACTTTCCTTGCTGCGTTGAGTACGCGCTGGATGGAGATACGGATTTGTCGATGGCGTTTTTTTTCAACTGAGCGGGTAAGCGTCGAACTTTGCGTCCGACGCCTCGTTTCGTCTGGTGCTTCAGTAGGTAATGCCGAGCTTGTGCTGGAGCTGTTCGAGGGTAATTCCTTTCGTCTCGGGGTAGAAGAAGAGAACGACGAAGAATTGCAGCACCATCATGGAGGCAAAGAAGGCGAAGGGAGTGCCTCCCGATTGCTTCGCAAGGACTGGGAAGACGAGGGAGACGATGGCGTTCATGATCCAGTGCGAGGAGGAGCCGAGGCTCTGGCCCTTGGACCGGACGCGTGTGGGGAAGACCTCGGCGATGTAGACCCAGATGACCGCTCCCTGGGAGACGGCGAAGAAGGTGATGTAGGCGCCGAGGAGCCAGACCAGCAGTGACTGATGCGAGTTGGTGAAGAAGACGCCGGCTACTCCAGCGAGGCAGGCCGCGGTGCCTACGCTGCCGATGAGAAGGAGAGTCTTGCGACCGAGGCGGTCGATGAGTGACATGCCGAGGAAGGTGGCGAAGAGGTTAGCGAGACCGATGATGACGGTCTGGACCGAGCCGGAGACGTTGCTGAACCCGGCGGCGCTAAAGATGTAGTTGGAGTAGTAGAGAATGGCGTTGATGCCGGAGAGCTGATTGAAGAGGCCGATGGTGATGGCGAGAAATATGGGAAGGCGATAGCGGCGGGTGAAAAGCGGCTCCTGCGCCATGCCACGCTCCAGGTGAATAGAGTCGACGATGTCGCGAAGCTCGGCCTCGGAGTTGGGCGAGCCCATCATGTTGAGAACGTCGCGGGCTTCGTCGGTGCGGTTCTGGGTGACGAGCCAGCGTGAGCTGCGCGGGATGGCGTAGAGCAAGGCGAGGAAGAGGGCGGACGGGAAGGCGGCTATGCCGAGCTGCCAGCGCCACTGTGCTTCGCCAAGGTGCATGAGCGAAAGGATGTAGTTGGACAGGTAGGCGAGGAGGATGCCGATGACGATGTTGATCTGGAAGAGGCCAACCATACGGCCGCGCCACTTGGCGGGGGCGAGCTCAGCGATGTATACGGGCCCAAGCACTGAGGAACCGCCGATGCCGAGACCGCCGATGAGACGGAAGAAGAGCAGCGAGTGCCAGTCCCAGGCGAAGGCGCAACCTATGGCGGAGATCGTGTAGAGGACGGCCATGATGCGAAGGGCTTCGCGGCCGCCGATGCGCTGGCCGAGGACGCCGGCACTCATGGCTCCGATGACGGTTCCGACGAGGCCGATGAAGACCGTGATTCCAAGGGTAAATGCTGTGAGGTTATAGACCTCGGTGAGCTGCTGGGTGGTTCCGGCGATGACGGCAGTGTCAAAGCCAAAGAGCAGGCCGCCGAGGGCGCCCACGAGGGTGCTGCGAAGCAAGTAGCGGGTCATCTTCATCGAGGCGAGTTTTCTCCCTGCACGATCTTAGGCTTCTGCGTGAGATACGAAGAATATAGGATTGAGCGAGCGTGATGGCGCATTTTTTGGAGGAAGCAAGGTTTGGCGTTTTTTCTGGCAGTAGATCTTGGCGGAACGAAGACAGAGTATGTGCTGGCGGACGAAACGCGCGAGCTTGCACGCGTGCGCGGCGGCACGATCAAACGCATGCGAACGGACGTAGCAACGGCGGACGAAAACTTCGCCAAAGCTATTAAAGAACTGGAGACTGAGAGCGGAATTTCGTTGCGCCAGGTTACACGGAGCTGCGTGGGGGCAGCAGGAATCACGGTTGCGCTGGTGACGGACTGGATTCGTAACGCTTTCGAGAAGCATATTGGCGGATCGCTGATCCTGGTGGGCGATGTAGAGATCGCGTTGGATGCTGCATTCTTTGGGGGACCGGGAGTGCTGGTGATGGCAGGTACAGGATCAAACGTGGCAGGACGTGCAGCCTCCGGCAAGCTGACTACCGTCGGGGGGTGGGGACCGGCATTGTCTGACCAGGGCTCCGGCGCAAGAATCGGTCAACAGGCGCTGCGCGACATGGTTCTGGCCCGCGACGAGGAGAGAGAGACGTCTCTGTATCCGGAGATTATGAAGCTATGGAACCTCTCGCGCTTCGATGAGCTGGTCGGTTATGCGAACCAGATTCCCTCGCCCGATTTTACAAAGCTTGCGCCAGTGGTGGTCGCGTGTGCTGAGGCTGGTGACATCGTGGCAAAAGGCGTTCTGCGACGCGAAGCAGAGGAACTCGCTCATCTGGCACGGCTGGTGATTGAGCGCATGCGAAGGGAAGACTCCCAGCCGGATTGGGTGCCCGATCTGGCTTTTACCGGGAGCATTCTCGAGCACGTTGTGCCGATTCGCGAGGGGATAGTGGAAGCGCTACGGAGGGAGTTTCCGACGCTGCGAGTCGTTCCAGGCGTGGTTGATCCTACGCTCGGAGCGTTGTGGCGTGCACGTCACGGATAGATTAAGGGCGAAGTAACTCTGGCTGTTTGGCGGCGATTGATCCGAGAAGTTCGCCGAAGAGCGTGTTCGCCCAGGCGAACCATGCACGGCTAAAGCGTCGAGAGTCATCCTTGAAGTAACTCTCATGCATGAAGCCGAAGCCGTTTGCGGATCCTTTCAGCATGACGAGCGAGCGGCGAATCTGCTGCGGGTCGGTGCTGGTGAGCGCGTAGGTGATCTGAGACATGGGCCAGATCATGTCACGCCCGACATGTGGTCCCCCGATGCCTTCGCCGGCGCTGCCACGGAAGAACCATGGGTTGCGTTCGCTCCAGCAAAACGCCCGTGTGCGCGCATAGAGCGCGGCATCGGGAGAGCTTACGAGATAGGGAAGTCCGAGCAGGCTTGGAACGTTGGCGTCGTCCATGAGGAGCTGGCTTCCGTAGCCGTCGATCTCGTAGGCCCAGATGGTGCCTTCGGAAGTTGTTGCGATGGCGTATTGGCGAAGTGCTTGTTCGACTTCGGCGGCAAGGGAAGTAGCGTCGTTGGCAAGAGTGTCATCGTGCGCGATGTGTGCCATCTCGGCGAGTTGTCGCAGCGACGTGACGGCGAAGAGATTGGATGGGACCAGGAATGGAAAGATGCATGCATCGTCGGAAGGCCGGAAACCGGATGCAATGAGACCAACGGGACGTACGGGGTTGCCAATACCAGCAGCGGGTAGCGTTTCTGTGGAGACGTTCGATTCGCGCTGAAAGCGATAAGGACCGTCGCCATGTTTCCTTTGCTGTATACGGAATGTGTCAACGACGATCCGCATCGCCTCGTGCCAGCGTTGGTCGAATGGGCTTATGTCGCCAGTCTGCCGCCAGTAGCCATGTGAGAGGCGGATGGGGTAACAGAGCGAGTCGATCTCCCACTTTCGTTCGCCGACGCCTCGCTTGAGGTCGGTTTTGTCTTTGAGGCTCCAGGGAAGCGGAGGCGCGTTGAGGTCGGCCATGAAAGCATTGGCGTAGGGGTCGATGAGGATGCATCGTGCCTGGCGACGGATGACACCTTCGAGCAGATCGCGGAGCGGGCGGTCGTTCTTTGCGAGCGGAAGGTACGGCCAGACTTGCGCGGATGAGTCGCGCAGCCACATAGCGAGGATGTCGCCGGTAAGCACGGCGGTGTCGGGCTTGCCTTCAAACTGACCGGGCTCGACGGTCGTGTCGAGTGTGTTGGGGAAGCAGTTCACGAACAGGCGAGCGAGTTCGGGATCGGCGATGCGGGCGCTACGCTTCTTGATGAAGGCCTCGACTGCAGCACTCTGAAACTTGCGTTCGGCGGGTTTTGGACGGCCCTGCGACATGTCCCACGGAGCCTTGACCTCAGGGAGTTGAATGCCCTGTTGCTCTTCGAATGCGAGAGCATTGGAGGCAAATGTGGATGCGAGGCCGGTTGCGGCGGCGGCACGAAGGAAGGCCCGTCTGGAGGTAGGAGAGGTGAGATCGCTCATGGAATTTCTTCAAGCCATTCTGTCATAGTTGCCGGTTCTTTATCGCTTACGCGAGAATGGTTGCCATGCCGGACACTCGTCTTCCGAATGGGTCACGCCTTCCGTGACAACCATCCTGACCCAACCTCGTACAACAATGGAGAATGCATGATCAGCCGTAGGAAATTTCTGGAGTGGAGCGCTGCTGCCTGTGCCGTAAGCACGCTTCCCATGGGCAAGCTTGTTCACGCTGCTGTTGGTTCACAGGAGGACCCGCTTCGTTGGGTCGACCCTCGGATTGGAACAGGCGGTCACGGCCATTGCTTTCCAGGAGCGGCGTTGCCATTTGGGGCAGTGCAGTTGAGTCCCGACACATTCAATGACGGATGGGATTGGTGCTCGGGCTATCACGTATCCGATACCTCGATCATGGGCTTCAGTCACACGCACCTGAGCGGTACAGGCTGCGGCGATCTCCTCGATTTCTTGGTGATGGCAGGGACAGGTCCAGCGCATCTTGTTCCCGGAGATCGCAGCAATCCCGATGTGGGCTATCGCTCGCGCTTCGATCACGCGGATGAGCGGATGGAGCCTGGGTATTACTCGGTGTTGTTGAAGGACTACAAGGTACGTGCCGAGCTGACCGCAACGGAACGCACAGGGCTGCATCGCTATACGTTCCCGGCGAGTGACCAGGCGTACCTCATCCTCGATCTTCAACACGGCTACGGGCCCGGTGCCGGACCGGTGGATTCCGCGGGGCTACGACAGACCGCGCCCGATACATTCGCTGGCGGACGGCGTACGTCAGCGTGGGGCAAAGGGCGTCACGCCTACTTCACCATGAAAGTCTCGAAACGGCCGGAACGCGTTGTCTTTTACTCGGACGATAAAGAGATCGCGGCGCCTGCGGGGAATGGTGAGCTGAAAGGTAAGAATCTCAAGTGTGTTCTTTACTTCAAGACAACGGCGAACGAGGCCATCCTCGTGAAGACCGGAATCTCCGGTGTAGACGCTGACGGCGCAGCGAAGAATCTTGCGGCTGAGGCGGCCGGTTGGGAGTTTGACAAGGTGCGCGCCGCTGCGCGCGAGATGTGGCGAAGGCAGATTTCGAAGGCCAACGTAACCGGCTCCAACGAGACGCACAAGCGCATCTTCTACACGGCTCTGTATCACATGTCGTTAGGTCCCACGTTGTTTGATGACGTGGATGGCCGCTATCGCGGTATGGATAACGAGGTCCATACGTTGGCCGCCGGACAACATAATTTCTCGACGTTCTCTTTGTGGGATACCTTCCGTGCCGCACATCCGGCGTACACGTTGCTTGAGAGGGAACGTGTTCCGTTGTGGATGAACACCCTGATGCGCATGGCCGAGCAAAGCCCGGCAGGTATGCCCGTCTGGCCGCTGATGTCGACCGAGACGGGAACGATGACGGGCTATCATTCTGCCGCCGTGATTGCGGAAGCGTGCAACAAAGGGTTTACCGGCATCGATTATGAGAAAGCGTATGAGCTGATGATGAAGCGCGCGATGGTCGACGACTATCGCGGGCTTGGTTACTATCGCAAGCTTAATTACATCCCTGCAGACAAGGAGAGCGAATCGGTTTCCAAGACGTTCGAATATTGCTACGACGACTGGGCAATTGCACATGTTGCGAAGAAGCTCGGCAAGGATAGCGATGCTGCGATGCTTGTGAAGCGTTCGACGAACTATCGCAACTACTACGATTCATCGACGGGTTTTATGCGGCCGAAGTTGGAGGATGGCAGTTGGACGTCGCCCTTCAAGCCGATTGACCTTGGGCACTCGAAGAAATGGCGTGACTATACCGAGTCGAATGCCTGGCAGACGACCTTCGGTGTGCAACATGACGCGGCAGGGTTGATCAAGCTCAGCGGAGGTAACGCCGCATTCGTCACGAAGCTGGACGGCCTGTTCAACGCCGCACCTGATCTGCCAGAGGACGCTCCGCCGGATATTGCAGGCATGGTCGGGCAGTATGCACACGGCAACGAGCCTTCCCACCACATCGCATATCTCTATGTCTATGCGGGCGCCCCTCACAAGACGCAGGCACGCGTTCGCAGCCTGCTGGATACGATGTATGCAGACAAGCCTGACGGAATGCAGGGCAACGAAGATGTGGGACAGATGTCCGCCTGGTATCTGCTGAGCGCACTGGGCTTCTATCCAGTCGATCCGGTCAGCGGGAATTACGTACTTGGCTCGCCGCTCTTCGACCAGGCAACGCTCGAACTGGACCGAGGGAGAAAGCTGGAGATTATCGTCCAACGGAAGGATACGGCACATCAATATATTCAGTCGTTTTCGCTCAATGGGAAACCGCAACAGCGTGCCTGGTTCCATCACACTGATATCGCGGCGGGAGGCAAGCTCGTCTTCACGATGGGTCCGGCGCCGAATCCCGCGTTCGGCGCTGATGAGTCTGTCTTGCCGCCATCGCTGAAGCTTTCGTGATGCGACCGATTACCTTCGAACTCTGTGCCGAGACGCTGCAAGCATGCCTTGCTGCACGAGAGGGCGGAGCTGATCGAATCGAGCTGTGCTCGGCGCTCAGCGAGGATGGGCTGACGCCGAGCCATGCGCTTATTCACGCCGCTGTGCAGCAAAGTGGCTTGCCGGTATATGTCCTTCTGCGTCCGCGGGCCGGAGATTTTTTCTACACGACGGAGGAGTTCTCGCTGATGCGAGAAGACCTGCTGCATGCGCGAGAGTTGGGAGCCAGAGGTTTTGCTCTCGGCTTGCTCTACGCAAATGGGATGGTGGATCTGGAGCGTACGCGTGAACTGGTCGAGTTGGCAGCTCCGCTTGAAGTGACTTTTCATCGTGCGTTCGATCTCACACCGTCTCTCGATGCTGCACTCGAGGATGTTATCGCTGCGGGTTGCCGGCGAGTCCTTACGTCAGGCGGCGAACCTGACGTAGTCGCCGGTGCAGATCATCTTGCGACATTGATGGAGCGCGCTGCCGGACGAATCATTGTTGCGGCAGGTGGAGGGCTTCACGTAGACAATGCGGGATTGGTGGCTCGGACCACACATTTGGGTCATTTTCATGGCAGTGTCCGTCGCAGGGCGGAACGCGTGTCTGCCGCTGGCGTGTCTGAAGTGCTGCAGTCGACCACAGGGGCGCAATATACGGTTGATCCCAGTGACGTTCGAGCTATGATCAAGGCGCTTCGCGAAGCTTGATGCGAACTGCGGAATTATCGCAATGGATGCGGATGCGGTGTGTAGTTCACTCGTCCTAGTGCCCAGCGAATGGATTCAAGGTACATCTGCTGGATACGCGGATCGTCCCAACTGGCGTCTAGATGGCCGAGTGTGCTGTAGAAAACTCTCCCGCGTCCGTAGGTCTTCACCCACGCGACGGGGAAGTCATTGTCGATACGGTGCAGGTCGGCGATTCCCAGATTGACCTTGCTTGCATCCAGTCGAGCCAGCACATCTACATTGGCCCGTGAATAAGGAGCGCTCGTAGGAACGTAGATCTCATCCCGCAAGGTGAGCGCAGCTGGAAGTTGCTTCATGCCAGGGAATGCAGGTTGTTCGACGATGATAGGTGCATCCATAACGCCCCATGGATGATTGTCGAAATAAGCTCCCATCATCTCTCCGTATTCAGGCCAGTTGTAGAAGGCGTCGATGGCTGAATGGGCACCCACAAAGCCCTTACCGTCCTCGTGAACAAAGGAGAGCAGGTCGGCTTTCTGTTGTGCCGTTAGTTCTTCTTCTCCCAGCCCCAGGAAGAAGATCGCATCGAAATAGTTGAGGTTCTTGGCGTTAACGCGACGCGATCCTGCAGGCGGCGCAGCGTACTTTCCTGTGCCATAGATCTCGCTCTTGGTGATGAGTTGCGTGTCGGTTCTGATGTAGGTTACAAACTCACCGGACTGCCGGCCGAGGCGCTCGATTGTGGCAAGGGCATGAGAGACACTGTCATGTTGATAGCCGGTGTGCACATCGCCAATGGCAAGCAGTTTCTTCTTCCCAGCGAACGGATCCTGCGGCTGTGTTGGTTTCTGGACGGCCGGAGACTGTTGTGCCGGGAGACTCAGGCTGGCAGTCAGGCCAGCAAGGCAAGTGAGGAACGATCTGCGCGAAGGTCGAAGAATATCGTCGAAGGCCATTTATTTCCCAGATGTTGTAGGCCAATTCTGACCAGACACGTCTATCGTACTGAAGGCGCGGCCGGGGAGTCGCGATTCATTCCACGGGCCATCTGTTTTAGGTGAGATTCAGGAATCTACGAAAGTTTTCGTTGACATCTACGAACGGCTTCGTATAACTTGCGACCCATGAGAGACACACGACATTTCCTGCCGAAGCCTACCGAAGTCGAACTTGAGATATTAAGAGCGCTTTGGGACAAGGGCACAGCAACTGTTCGCGAGCTGTTCGAAGTCGTGAGCCAGCAGCGTGCTCTTGGCTATACCTCAGTACTAAAGACGCTGCAGATCATGACCGAGAAGGGTCTGGTAGACCGAACCGAGGCAGGGAAGGCGCATATTTACCGCGCCGCAGCCAGCCAGGAAGAGACACAGAGCCAATTGCTGCGTGACTTGAGCGAGCGTCTCTTCGCTGGTTCGGCCGCGCAGCTTGCAATGCACGCGCTTGCGATGGAACCCGCAAGCGATGATGAACTTCACGAGATTCGAAGAATCATCCGGCAAAAGAAGGAGCGGCAATGAACGACTCGATGCAGGCGCTGGGCTGGACACTCGTACATTTCTGCTGGCAGGCCGCGGCGATCGCCTTGCTCTATCGCATCCTCGACCTGGCTTTCTCACGATCGCGCAGCAGCTTTCGTTATGCATTGGCGTTGGCTGCAATGATGAGCATGTTTGTGGCTGCTCTCGTAACGTTTGGCTATGAGGAGCTTCGGCTGGCGGATGCATCGGACGCTTTGGCTGCTTCCTCGTTGATCGCCGGTCGTTCTGTTCAGAACCCTGGTCATAGCGTTCTTCCTGCGGCAATTTCTTCCAGCTCAGTCGTGCGATTCGATGCGACCATTGATTTTGCCTCGGGGTTCGGGCGGTTTGCCCCGGTGTCGCTGGTCCGTCTGATGCCTTGGATTGATGCGATGTGGTTGGCAGGTGTCCTCATTCTGTCTCTGCGGACGCTGGGTGGTTGGATGCTGATTCGCCGGCTGCGCTTGAGTGCTCTGGTCGAAGTTCCTGACAGCGTGGGCGTGACCTTCGATCGTCTTTTGCGGCGCATGGGCATCCGTAGACGCGTCGATCTGTTTATCTGCGAGCGCATCTCCGGACCTCTTGCGATGGGTATCTTCCGCTCCGTTATTCTTCTCCCTGTTTCCACCATCACGCATCTCACCCCCGATCAGCTTGAGGTCGTGCTTGCGCATGAACTGGCGCATATACGTCGCGGCGACTACCTGTGGAACATGCTGCAGACGGTCGTGGAAACGCTGTTTTTCTTCCACCCAGCGGTCTGGTGGCTTGGTGGCCAGCTTCGTCAGCAGCGAGAGCTGTGCTGCGATGACGTTGCGCTGAGCTGCTGTGCTGACCCAGTCGTCTACGCCACTGCATTGTTGCGCCTTGAAGAACAGCGTGGCTCGCAACTCCATCTGGCGATGGCCCTTGATGGCCACGGAACCGCTTCCACCTTGAAAGCGCGGATCATACGTATCCTCGATGGAAACCAAGGCGCTGCACCCGAGTGCCGCATCGAGCTTGCTCCGCTTTCCCTGGCGGGAGTCTCGGTGATGATGGGACTGTTTCTTCTTCCGCTGCCGCACGTCTTCGCTGATCACGCTAAGCCTCAACTGCTGGCAGCGGCAACGATCTATCCAGGCCTGCGCTCGCATGTTGCGGATGGGGCGGAGGTGAAGTGCGCGCCGAAGGCCGCGTTTACCCTAACGGAGCCGCCTAAGGCCAAGCCTGTCCAGCCCGTGCCTCCCAAGGCAAAGTCTGCACCAGCAGTCGCCGCGGCGACTGCACTGTTTCCAGAGGTGTCAGCGGCTCCACTGGCTCAGCCTGCACCAGCAATCCCTGCCGTCGCGCCCGCCACTACTCCTTCTGCGCGCCCGCGTACTACGGCGATGTATCTGGAGATTGCACAACTGCACGATATGCATATTGCTATGCCTGCCATGGCTTACTCCTATGCACAGGCGGCAGCAGTGGCAAAGAGCGACTACATCAGCGAGATGCATGCTGCAGGCTACGATGCCGATCTCGACAAGCTGGTTGCGATGAAGATTCATGGAGCGACTCCGGAATATGCCCGCGCCATGGCTCAGCTGGGATACGGAAAACCAACGGCAGATGACCTGGTTTCGCTGAAGATATTTGCCGTAACTCCGGAGACAGTATCCAAGCTTCGTGCAGCCGGAATCGCGCCGACGAGCTTCCGTGACCTGATCTCCTACCAGATATTCAAGATCACGCCAGAGTTTGTAGAGAGGATGAAAGAAGCGGGCTTCACTTCGATTCCTCCCGGCAAGCTAACGGCGCTTCGTGCGCGGGGCATTACTCCCGAGTTTGCGAAGGCCGCGAGGCAACAGTACCCACACATAACAGTGGAACAGCTGATTCAGCTGCGTATCTTTCATATTGATCAGGCCTTTATCGCATCGGCCAAAAGCCATGGTTTCAATCAACTCACCATTGAAAAGCTGGTTCGGCTTCGCATCTCAGGGCTGCTCGATGACGGCAGCCAGAAATCGGAGAACAAGTAATGAGCCTTCGCCGCGTACTTGGAGTCTTTCTGATCGTTGTCGGAATCGTGTCACTCGTACACGCCGACGAGATACTCAACTCGCTCAAGGGGTCGTGCCGTATCACGGCATCCACCCAGCCAAACCGATTTGAACTGCGTCTTGAGCGCGGTTCGTGCGATGGTGACCGGGACTGCCATGAGAGCACCATGACAGAGCCAGTCGATGCCTTTACCGGCTTCTCGCTGGCAGACCTGGGGCGTGAGGGATCGCATGTCAATGCTGTCCTGAATGCCGAAGCAGGATCTCTGACCTGCTCCGGTACCGTACGGGACTCCGCTGTTATCGGGGAGTTTACCTTTGAGCCGAACCGTGGTTTTGTTGTCCGAATGGGACAGCTTGGCATCTCCGGATTCACTTCGGATAAGCTCCAGGCGTACACCTTGTTCCGTATCGAGTCCTCATGGGTGCAGTCTCTGCAAAAGCAGGGAATTCCGGGAATCAATTCGAATAACCTGATCGCTATGAAGATCTTTCACGTAGACCCCGCGTACGTAGAAAGCATGAATGAGCTGGGATACCCTACTCCTTCTGCTGACAAGTTGATCGCAATGAAGGTACACAAGGTTGATCCCGCAGAAGTGAAACAGATTCGTGCGATGGGCTACGAACCCACGCTCGATCAACTCGTGGAAATGCGGATCTTCAAGGTAACCCCGGAGTTTATTGAGCGCATGCGTTCACGCGGCCTGAACAATCTCACGATCAGTAAGCTCGTCCAGATTCGTATCTTCAAGCTGGACGAATAGCACTGACGGTTCCCGGCACCTGGACCTCTCCTACTCTGTTGATATTCGACTCAATCAACAAGTCCTTCTCGTAGGACCCATATATAATCAACAGCGAAGCGGGAGTAGTTCAGTGGCAGAACGTCAGCTTCCCAAGCTGAATGTCGCCGGTTCGATCCCGGTCTCCCGCTCCATTGAAATCAACTACATATCCCGACAATCTGGGAACAATAAACAGCCGGTACAACAGTGTGGGAACGGTAAGGGAACACTAGGCGACTTGTGGGTCGAATGCTCGGACGCTGCGATGAACGTCACGGTCTCTAAATGACCCTTGAAGTCTGCTCGGCGGTCAGCTCGAGGACTACCATCATCGGCGGTATTCGACGAAGGCGCGTTCAAGGCGGTTAATCGTCCCAGCCTCGCGTGGTTACCCTCTTTCAGATTTGAGACGTTTAGCGAGTGCAGCTCGCTCCTTCGGAGTCAGCTTCCTCTCTGTTGTCTTACCTAAGCCTTCTGGTACTTCCAGTGTGACGCTCTCTTTGGGCATCCGTGCAAGTGCCTTCAGTTGGTGTGGAGGGGCTATCCGTACTATCTTCCTCTCTGCCATTCCGTTTACCTGCTTTCGTTGGTTTTGGTTAGGCTCTCACACCAAACGACTCTTTGCCACAGTGGAGCCACTCCGCGTACATCCGGTATCAACGATCCTTCAGCATTTACTGGTTGGCTCAGGAGCAACGGACGACAACTCGCACGAGGGACGCAGCTAGGACGACGTTATCGCGCTACACGTTGAGGCGGCGAATCAGGCTAGTGCAGAGTCAGGAGCGAGACTGCGCGTAAATGAGCAATGACCTTCTGCCTGCAATAGCTCGGGCTTAGAAGGAAGGGCTAGTAGCCTACGGGAGATAGCCGACAAGCTGAATACCTGGGGGACGCCTACCATATCGAAGCGAGGGGCAGTGGAGCGCAGTGCAATTTCAGAGGTGTAGCGCAGCGCATCCTAACAGGGTGTCCCTGTGAACGATCATCGCAGTGCAAAAGCGCCTGCAGTATGTACCTGCGGGCGCTCGGTGAAACAAGGAACTAAGAGGTCAGTGACTCGTCGGATTGGTCTTCTGAGCGAGCTTCAGATGGTCCTGCAAGGTCTGTGCTTCAGGCAGGTAGGTAATCGCCTTGGCGATCTGTGGATCCCACTCTGCTCTAACTTTCAGACCCTCGAGCTGACCAAACTGTGAGGTGAACAGGTCGCTCTTGATGCTCTGCTTCAGCCAGTCCTGCGTTGCGGCGATGTCCTGATCGGTATATTCGATGTTCTTCGATTTCAGAAACGCTTTGAACTCCTGCATCACGGAATCGTCGACGACGAAGTCTTTGCCGACGGTGCTGTGGCTGGCTAGGTAGCGTTTGCTGAAATTGAAGAAAGCGTAATTCTGCAGCAGCGTCTCCTGGAACCGATTCGACTTCAGATTGGTGATGGCCTCATCCGGCGTGATTCCTCCGCCGCCGTAGACCGTACGTCCCGAATCTGTCAGCTTCACTTCCAGATTGCTCTTGTCCTTCGGCTGCGCGGCCGTGTTGCGCACGTAGTAGTAGTCGTACAGCGAAACGTTGTTATAGTTACGCTGGATCAGACGTCCGGACGGTGTGTAGTAGTGGTAGGTGGTCAAGGCCAGGCCGGTATTTTCCGTAATCTGGAAGACAGTCTGCACCAGTCCCTTGCCGAAGGTCGTCTCACCGACGATCAGGGCGCGATCATGATCCTGCAGAGCTCCCGATACGATCTCTGCGGCCGACGCCGTATTGCGGTTCACCAGAACCACGATCGGATACTTATTGTCGGACCCATGCGCTGCGCGATAGACCTGGTCAGGGAACGCACGTCCCTTTTGCGAGACGACAATCTGTCCCTTCTGCAGGAATTTGTCGCTCATATTGACGGCCTCAGTCAGCAGGCCTCCTGGATTCCCGCGCAGGTCAATCACCAGACCGTTCAAATCCCCGAACTTCTCAAGCGCGTCGCCGACCTCCCGGCTTGTCGTCTCCATGAAGTTCGTAACGTGCATGTAGCCCACACCGGGCTTGATCAGGAACGCGAGATCGACGGATGGGCGAGAAACTTCGTCACGCACCAGATCGAAGTTCAAAGGCTTCTCTGAACCTTCGCGGCTCATCGTCACAAGCACATGCGTGTTTCGCGGCCCCTTCAGCATGGAGGCCACGCCAGCGGAGTCCATGCCTTCTGTACTCTTGCCGTCGACCGACAGGATCACATCGCCCGGGCGCACGCCTGCTTTGAAAGAAGGTGTGCCTTCAAATGGATAAAGTACAACGATCTTCGTACCGCCTTTAGCCGTCGGATCTGGCTGCGGCTGGATCGTCATCCCAACCCCGTAATACTTGCCGTGCTGGTCCTCGCGCATCTGTGCGTAGGCCTTGGGGTCGTAAAAATTGGAGTGCGGGTCGAGCACGTGCAGCATGCCAGGAATGGCGCCGTCGTAGATAGCCTTGTCGACCTTGTCCGTGGTCATCTTGTCGGCGTAGTTCTGCTCGACCAGCGAATACACGTTGGTGAAGTTGTGCAGGCTATCGCGCAACGTCGACTCATCGGAGGCCGACTGGGCTGCGACTCTCTGGTTGATCAGCGAACCGGCCACCGCACAGGTGGCCAGAAATGCGGTAACGGAGAACAGTGCGCGGCGTGTGCGGGGTGCCATCGATTCGGTAACCTCAAAAAAGAGCAGAGCTGCGCTGTAGCTTGCGCCGAACGGCCTATTAATACTATAGACGCGTCGTACGTTGGACGGAGTATAGCACCGGCAGGTGAGCCCATCTTCTGTGACAAAAGGGGATTAGCCTAAGGGCGCGTAGACGTTTAGAATGTTGGGACGGATACCGTCCGCTGCGGCCGGTGAGTCCAAAGAGTATGAGCGCGCGCGGATATGGGTGCAAGCTGCCCGAATAGTGGATGTTGGCCCAAGACATTTGGCCCCAAGATGTTGCAAAGATACGAGTGACAATGACCTTTAGAATTTCGCAGTTCAAAGCAGCATGCGGGCTCAGCCTGCTGGCATTGCCGGTTATAGCACTGGCGCAGGCCCCCCGGTACCAGAGCCCGATCGCGCCCCCGAATGGCCCGCAGCAGCAGGTTGCCCTGCCGACGCCAGCGGCCATCACTCCTAACGGTGCAGTGGTTGAGGATGTCATCGCCAGGGTGAATGACCGTATTATCAGCCGCAGCGACATGGAGCGCAGCGAGCAGCAGCTCGCTATGGAGATCCAGCAAAACCAGTCGACTCCTCAAGAGGCTGCCGAGCGCCAGAAGAATCTGCTGCGCGACATGGTCGACCAGCAGCTTCTGCTCTCCCGCGCCAAGGAGCTCGGCCTCAACGCCGATGCTGAGGTCGTTCGCCGACTCGACGAGATCCGCAAACAGAACCACCTGGACACCATGGAAGACCTCGAGAAGGCTGCCCGCCAGCAGGGCGTCTCCTTTGAGGACTTCAAGGCCAACATCAGGAACGGCATTCTCACCCAGCAGGTCGTTCGTGATGAGGTAGGTCGCCGTCTCCAGATGACCCAGACCCAGGAGCAGGCCTACTACGACGAGCACAAAAACGAGTTCACCCAGCCCGAGCAGGTACGCCTCAGCGAGATTCTCGTTCCCACCCCTGCCGAAGCGAATGAAACCGTTGTCTCCCAGGCTCAGGCAAAAGCTGACAGCATCGCCGCCAAGCTCAAGGCCGGCGAGAAGTTTGAAGATCTCGCCAAGACTTACTCCGGTGGGCCAACCGCCTCTCAGGGCGGTGACCTCGGTCTCTTCAAGCGTGGAGCCCCCCTCGCCAAAGTGATCGAAGACCAGACCTTTGCTCTTCCCACTGGAGGCGTGACCGCTCCGATCCGCACGCGCCAGGGCTTCGTCATTCTCAAGGTGACCGATCACCAGCAGGCCGGTGTGCCGTCGCTCAAGGACATCGAGCCGCAGATCCAGGAAGCAATCTACTACCAGGCAATGCAGCCGGCCTTGCGTGCCTACCTCACTAAACTTCGTGAAGAGGCCTATATCGACATCAAGCCGGGCTTCGTCGATTCCGGTGCCAGCCCGCGTCAGACGAGCCTCGTCTTTAGCGCCTATACCGCTCCCACCCCCAAGAAGAAGAAGGTCGAGCAGAAGCAGCGCTTCGATCGCGGTGGACACTACTCAACCGTCAACAAAACCACACCCGCAGCGGCTGCGGCTCCATCTGCGGCGAGCGCTCCCCCGCCCATACCTCCGACGACATCGGATGCGGTAGGAGTTGCTGCTCCCACCCCGACAGGTTCCGCTGCATCGACGACGGCCAATACTGCCACGACCCCCACTGCCGGCACGGCCACTGCCTCTGCATCCGCTGCCACGCCGACCACCACCACTACTGCCAAAGCGGTGGCTCCGGCTAAGCCGAAGAAGATTAAGCGCGAAAAGGTTCGTTACGGTCAGGCCCCACGCAACGCTCTCCCTCCCGGTCCGCAGGAGACGGCCGTTGGTGCTGGCGCCGGAGAGGCCACCTCCACCCAGACTGCCCAGGTTGCGGACGCTGGCACAGCGGTCGCTCCGGGAACTGCCATTGCGCCCACCACGACGACCACGCAGTACTCTCCTACCTCCGACGCTGACCCGCTCGCTCCCAAATCGACAAATACCGGCAAGACGCGCTATAGCGCACGCGCCAAGACCGAGGCTGTCGAAAAAACCTCAAAGAAGCAGGCCGCCCAGACCCAGAAGGCAGCCTTTACTCCGAAGCCAGCTACAGAGGATGAGAAGGCCGACAGTAAGACACAGTCCACCCCGCTCGGTCTGAACGGCGATACGGCAACCAAGAAGAAGCCGGAGAAGGTCAAAGGTGCTCCGAAGGAGCGTCTCCAGAACAAGCAGGAAGTAGCACCCGTAGAGGCACCCCCACCTGCTCCGACCGTCAACCCCGCGGCCTTGGGCGCGACTCCGGCTGGCATGACTCCGCCACCTCCTCCGCAAACAGCAGCTCCCTCAGCTCCCTCAGCTCCCACCCCTCAGACGGAGCAGCCAGTCCCTGCGCCTCAGCCAAACAATTAATTTCACCAACTAACCGTCTCCACCGCGACGCGAAGGCTAAAAGCTCTCGCGTCGCGATCGTTAAAGGCGCAGAGTATTCTGTTTTCAATGAAAGACTTCTTCATCGCAGACGCACTACGTCACGAAAATTCAGTCGTCACATCTTATTTTGTTCTCTCCTCGCTCCAGGTCCGGGAGCGCCGCCAGGGCGGAGGCCAGTTCCTCACCATCACTCTTACTGACAAGACCGGCTCCATGGCCGCTGTCATGTGGGAGGACTTTGCCGACTCCATCGCCCCCTGCAGCGAGGGCTGCTACGTCAAGGCAATGGGGCAAATCAACCGCTACCAGAACAAATTCCAGATGGCACTCCAGAAGCTGCGCTTCGCCGCCGAAACAGAGATCGACCCCTCCGACTATCTTCCTATCACCCACTTCAACGTCGACGAGATGTGGGACGAGCTACGCGGATATGTCTCACGCTTCAGCAATCTCGACCTGCAACGCCTCGTCTTTGCTTTCCTCGACGACCCCGCGATCGCCCAGGCCTACCGCACCGCTCCAGCCGCCAAGATGCTTCATCACGCCTGGATTGGGGGCCTTCTTGAGCACGTCCTCACGCTTGTCCGCGTCTGCCTCGGCACTGTGCCCTTCTACCCCGAGGTCGACCCCGACCTGCTCGTTACTGGGGCCATCCTCCACGACATCGGTAAGGTTCGTGAACTGCATTGGAAGTCCAGTTTTGGCTATACCCTTGAAGGCCAGCTCATCGGCCACATCAGCATTGCGCAGGGCATGCTCCTCGAAAAGGTACGTCAGCTGGATCCCTTCCCAGAAAAGCTCCGCCTCCTCGTCGAGCACATGATCCTGTCGCACCATGGCAAGTACGAATTCGGCTCCCCCAAGCTTCCTATGACCCCCGAGGCCCTCCTGCTCAACACCCTCGATGATCTTGAAGCCAAGATGCAGACGCTCCGCAACTCCTTCGCTGCCGCCGAATCACAGAGCAAAGGCCCCGGCGAACTTACCGACTGGGTCCGTTCTATGGACCGCGCCCTCTTCAACTCACGCGCCTATCTCGACGACGGCAAGACCTCCGTTTCAATGGAACAGGCCATCCACGCACCAACGGACGCGACAGCTGGCTCCCCCGAAGAGCTCCCCGCGCCCCCGACATTACCTCTCGAAGACCCCGAATCTCCACCCGTCGACTAGGTTGCCGCCCATCGCATTTACAATTAATCTTTCGGCCTTCGCGCCAGAACGATAAGGGTTATCCAGCACAATGCTTCGATTTTCCACAGCAGGTGAGAGCCACGGCGAGAGTCTCGTCGCCCTGGTCAGCGGTCTTCCGGCCGGGGTTCCGGTCGATCAGGAGTTCATCAGCCGCGAACTCTGGCGTCGGCAGAAGGGCTATGGTCGCGGAGGCCGCATGCGTATCGAGCGCGATGCCGCCCACATCCTCTCCGGGGTCCGCCACGGCAAGACCATCGGCTCACCCATCGCGATGACTATCGCCAACAACGACTGGAAGAACTGGACCGAGATCCTTCCCGTCGAGGAGGGTGACGCGGCCAAACATAAGGCCGTCGCTTCACCGCGCCCCGGCCATGCCGACCTTGCAGGAGCCTTAAAGTACAACTTTCCAGATGCGCGTTATGTACTTGAACGTGCAAGTGCTAGGGAGTCTGCAGCTCGCGTCGCATCCGGCGCCCTCGCCAAGCTGTTACTGCGCGAACTCGGCGTCGAAGTCCTCTCTCACGTCATCCGTGTCGGAAAAGCCGAGCTCTCCCGTCCCGCTAGGTGGGACGAGGTAGTCGCGCTCTCGCAGAAGGACGAAGTTCTCCTCAACTGTGTCGACCCCGAAGACGAGGCCCGAATGAAGGCTGAGGTCGATGCCGTCCTCCGCACAGGCGACACCGTCGGGGGAGTCTTCGAGGTTATCGTCCACGGCCTTCCTCCCGGGATCGGCACTCACGTCAACTGGGACGAGCGCCTCGATGGCCTCCTCGCCCAGGCAGTCATGAGCCTCCAGGCCGTCAAGGCTGTTGAGATCGGCCGCGGAGTCACAGCCGCCGAGTCCTTTGGCTCTACAGTCCACGATGCAATCGCCTATGAAGCTCCCGACGAGGCCTTCACGAAGTTCTCCCGCGACCACAATAACGCCGGTGGCCTCGAAGGCGGCATCTCAAACGGTGAGGATGTCGTCGTGCGCGGATACTTGAAGCCAATCTCCACCCTGCGTCGCCCGCTTGGAAGCGTCTCCTTCGAGACCCGCGAGCCGGTCAAGGCCGCCTACGAGCGCTCCGACGTCTGTGTTGTCCCGGCTGCTGGTGTCGCAGCCGAGGCCATGGTGGCACTCGCCGTCGCACGTCAGGTCCTCGAAAAGGTTGGCGGTGACTCTCTCGCGGAGACAAAGCGCAACTACAACGGTTATCTCGAACAGATCAAGGCATTTTGACGTGGCAAAGAAGACAAAGATTCATGAGATCGTGAAGTATCCCGACCCCGTACTGGCAAAGCGTGGCGAAACAGTTACAGCATTCGACGACAAGCTGAAGACCCTTGTCGAAGAGATGTTCGAATCGATGTACATCGCACAAGGCATCGGCCTCGCCGCTCCCCAGATTGGCCTCTCGCAACGCATCACCGTCATCGACGTCTCCTTCAAGAAGAACCCTGACGATAAGATCGCTCTCATCAACCCCGAGATCATCACGCGTGAAGGCGAGCAGTACGAAGAAGAGGGCTGCCTGTCGCTCCCCGAGATCCGCGAGAAGGTCAAGCGCGCCGCAAAGGTGAAAGTCCGCGCACAAAATATTGAGGGCGAGTGGTTCGAGATCGAAGGCGAAGAACTCCTCTCCCGCGCCTTTCAGCACGAGATCGACCACCTTGACGGCGTCCTCTTTATCGACCGTCTCAGCCGCCTCAAGAAAGACCTCCTCGTTCGCAGGATCAAAAAGCTAATCAAGAACGGCGAGTGGTAGTCCTCGCCGTCAACTTCTTGGCAAGCAGATAGCATAGAAGGCGAATGAAACTCGTCTTCTGCGGAACCCCTCAGTTCGCCGTCCCTACCCTCGAAGCCGTCATCGCCGCCGGTCATCAGGTCGCGCTTGTTCTCACCCAACCCGACCGCCCCGTAGGTCGCGACCAGCAACTCCAGGCCCCACCAGTCAAGCAGACCGCACTGGCGCACCGCATCCCCATTCTGCAACCTGAAAAGATCAAAAACAACGCAGACCTTCGCGTCGAATTGGGAGCCATCGCACCCGATGCCATCCTTGTCGTCGCCTACGGCCGCATCATTCCGCAGTGGATGCTCGACCTCCCACGCTTTGGCAACATCAACCTCCACGGTTCACTGCTGCCGAAGTACCGCGGAGCCGCCCCCATCCAGTGGGCCGTCGCTAATGGCGAGACGGTCACCGGCGTCACCACGATGCGTCTCGACGCCGGCCTCGACACCGGCCCCATGCTCCTCGCGCAAGCCATTCCCATCGGCGAGGAGGAGACCGCCGTCGAGGTCTATGAGAACCTGGCGGAAGTAGGCGCTCCTCTCATGGTTGAGACCCTCCGCCGCCTCGAAGCCAACGAAGTCTTCCCCGAGCAGCAGAACCACTCCTTCGCGACCCACGCCCCCATCCTCACACGCGACGACGGCCGCATAGACTTCACCAGAACCGCCCGCGAGACCCACAATCGTTGGCGTGGCTTCCAGCCCTGGCCCGGAGCCTTCACTACCCTGCGCGGCAAAAAGCTCATCGCCCACCGTCTCCACCCCGTCGAACACACCGAGATCGCCCCAGGCATCCTCCACCTGCACGAAGGCCGCTTGCTCGTCGGCTGCGGGCAGGGAACTGTGATCGAGTTCGACGAAGTCCAGCCCGAGGGCAAGCGCCGCATGTCCGCTGCAGAGTTCCTCCGCGGCTACCAGCTCAACGCCGGCGAACGCCTCGGCGACTGACGTCTATTGCGGGGTGTCCAGTGGATGCCCCGCTTTCTCGAAGAACTCCTTCTGCAGCCGCAGGCTGTCGTTGTCTGCCTTAATCGCAACCAGCGTCTTGCTCACTGCATCCACCCACCACTTCACCTGGTACTCGCCCAACTCCTTGTTAGCCACCGAACCATCACCGGCGTAGTGGTCAGGAAACCGCGCATACCACCAGATCCCTGTATACACGCCCTCCGGCAGATTCACGTGGTGCTGGTCGTCGCCCGACTCGCTCTTTGCGCGATCCACGTGCACCAGGTCTGGCCGCACGATCAGCATCTTCGATGTCTCGCTTTCACCCGCATGCTGATCTATCGTTGTCTTCTTCGCAGGCCCTCCTGAGGCTGGCACGCGCTGGTCAAAGATATACACGACGTAGTCATGCGGCTTCTCCAACTGCGTCTGTGCGAAATAAGGCAGCAGGTGATTGTTCCCTCCATGTCCATTCACGACCAAAATCTTTTTGCAGCCATTCCGGCCCATTTCGTCGGTTGTCGCCTGCAGCAGCGCCAGCTGCAACTCGCGGCTATACGATACCGTTCCCGGCTCTTGCCGAGCCTCCGCAATCTGCCCGAAGTAGTACTCCGGAAACACTACGGCATACTGCTGCTCCGCCGCATGCAGTGCTACGTACCGCGCATTCAGCAGGTCCGATCCAATTGGCATATGCGGGCCATGCTTCTCCAGAATTCCGATCGGCAAAATGCACGCACCCTGCGAGCGTTGAATCGCCGTAACGAACTCCGGCCCCGTCAGCTCTTCCCAGTGCACCGACAGCTTCTGCTGTGCCGAAGCAACGTGCCCGAAACTCATCCATCCGCCAAGAATCACTACCGCCGCTGCAAGATATTGCTTCCGATTCATCGATAGTCCCTTTCAGCGCGAATTCTAGCATCGAAGATACCTGCCCCCGCGAACCCAGCTCCCGGCATGAAATGTATTCTTGAGATGGAAGTAACTTTGAAAGAAGCTCCATTTGCCTAAGCCCACGCACAAGCCAAAGCCTATCTCCCCCGCGCGCCTCGCCGCCTTCGACATCCTCCTCCTCGTCGAAGCAGGGAAGGGCAACAGCGACGATCTTCTGCACTCCGCTCACACGGCGAAGCTCTCGCCCGAAGACCGCAACCTTGCTACAGCCCTTGTTCTCGGAACGTTGCGCCAACAAATCGCTTTGGACGCCCGCATCCAACTGTTTCTACAGCGGCCCGATCAGCGCCTCGCCGAACCCGTCGCGCTCGCGCTGCGCCTTGGAGCCTTCCAACTCCTCCACCTCGATCGCATTCCGGCGCACGCCGCACTCAACGAGAGCGTGGAACTCACCCGCCACTCCAACAACTCGCACGCCGCTGGAATGGTCAATGCCATCCTACGCAAGCTTGCCTCAACGAAAGCCTCCGGTAAACCCCTCCACGAGTCCACAGCCGCCTTCGCCCAGCGTCTCGGCCACCCGCGCTGGCTCGTCGAACGCTGGGTCGCCAACTATGGTCGGCCCGCAGCACTCAAAATCTGCGAAGCCGGTCAGACGGAAGCTGCCGCTTCCACACTGTTCACCGCAACTCCCGAAGCGCAGCTTCCACAACTCGATGACGGCTCACGCCTCGTGGCCGAATTGGCCGCCGCTGCGGTCCAGCAACCCAAGCGAATTTGGGATACTTGTGCCGCCCCCGGCGGCAAGACGCTCATCCTCGCCCACCGGCTCCAACACGCGAACATCCTTGCCAGCGACGCAAGCCCCCGCCGTCTCACTGCCATGCGCGCCCGGCTCGATCAGTACCCCTATGCAACGGACGTCATCATTGAAACAGCAGACGCCACGGAGCCTCCGCTTGAGCTGAAAGACTTTGACCTCATTCTCGTCGACGTTCCCTGCAGCGGCACAGGAACCCTCGCGCGCAACCCCGAGATCCGCCACCGTCTCACTCCCGCCGATCTCGCCAGGCAAGCCATGCGTCAGCGTAAAATCCTCGGCACAGCGCTGTCGCGACTGGCACCCGGGGGCTGCCTTCTCTACTCCACTTGTTCCCTTGAGCCAGAAGAGTGCGAGCAGGTCGTCGAGTCTGTCCTTGCCGAGTCAAAGACTCCCATAGCCGCTATCCCACTCCAGCCGCTGCTCGAGCAACTCACAGCTTCAGGCATCCTCAGCCAACCGCTCCCAGGAGCTATCCGAGGGAACTATCTCCGAACTCTGCCCGGGACCCATCCCGGCGACGGATTCTTCGCCGCCCTTATAGAGCGCGTGTCGGACTAATGCGTCAGCGATAGCCGAATCGTATCGCCACGCGAGACCCTATGTCCTGCCTGAGGGCTCTGCGCTACGACGATCCCTGGCGCAAGCGCTGCTATCGGAGCTGGCGCAACAGGCGGAGCAGTCATCGCCGCAACTCCACCGGCAGCAGGTGCTGCGCCAGTGCCTGTCGCAGAGGGAGTTACATCCTCCGCGCTTACAATCCGTAATCCCGCTGCGCCTGCGCGCGCATAAGCCCCTGACACCGTCAGTCCCACAAGGGAAGGCATCACATACCCGTCCGACGAATCGGACGATTCCTCCGTAGAATCGCTCAACAGTACGCTCACGCGAGGCCGGTCCACGCCTTGAGCATTCGGCGGAGGAGTCTGTGCAATCACCACCCCCGCTGGCCCCGTTGTAGCAATGTGCCCTACCGTTCCAAGCTCCAGTCCCAGGCGTCTCAGGTTAATCGAAACCGAGCGCTCGCCCTGTCCCTTCAGGTCGGGGATCGAAACCTCCTGCGATCCCAGGCTCTCCGTCACACGCACGGGCCACTGCCGCCGCACGGTCATTCCCGCAGCGGGGAACTGAGCCAGCACCTGTCCCGCAGCCACGTTCGGCGAATAAAACCTGTTCTCCAGCTGTAGCCGCAGCCCCATCGAACTCGCTTTCCGGCTTGCCTCCGAGATCGTCATATGCGTCAGATCCGGAACCTTAACCTCGCGTCCATGAATCGCGAGTCGCATCGCGACGAACGCCGAAACCAATGCAACGATCACCATGGCCATCGCGCCCAGCGCGATATTGAACAACCGCCGCACGACACCCAATCCAACCAGTCTCACGCGCACTTTCATCGTCGATTGTCCGTCGCCGGCTCCGGGTGAATCAGCAGACGATCCACCTCCGGCGCATCGAGTTTGAACGCGCCTTCCAGCGCTGTAATCACAGTATGGACACGCTCCATCGAGAGCTCGTCCGGCATCGTGCAGTGACAGCTGACCTTCAAATGCGCTCCTATCCTCGTCACCATGACATCGTGGATATCCAGTATCTCCGGAAACGCAACTGCAACCCGCCGCAGCCGTACCTCCAGCTGACGGTCGCGCTCCTGTGACTCTGGCTGCTCAATCGTTGCAGGCTCGCTCTCAATATGCGTCAGAATCGACGACACGTCAGGAATGTCGCGGCGAATATCAGCTTCCAGGCGCGTGGCCAGTTCGTGTGCCTGCCGAAGCGGCATCGTCTCTTTCACTTCGAGGTGTTGCTCTACGTGCAATTCGTCGCCAAACTGTTGCACGGCCACATCATGGATCGTCAGGTTTCTCCGCGCCGCCACTGCACGAATCTTGTCGTGTACGCTTTCTGCCATAGGAGCCATCGGCACCGTATGTACCACTACGTCCGCGCCCGGCAGATGCAGTTCGACCACAGCGGTTGCTTCGGTGGTGATCTGTTCTGTGCGCTGGAACGTCAGGTTTCGGCCTAGCCCCAGAGTCAGGTCTGCGAAGTAACTTGAACCCGAGCGTCGCGTTCGCAACCGGCTCACAGCCAGCACGCCGTCAATCGCCATCAGTTCGCCTTCGAGCTTTGCTCGCGTCGCCTCGCGCGTTTCTTCTGGTGTTGCATCCAGCAGGGCATCCACCGTCTTTCGCCCTAGTCCCCACACGACATACAGGATGATGCCCGAAACCACCAATGCAGCAATGGGATCCGCAAGCTCAAGTGCTGGGATCCTCCATCGAGCCCCCGCATACGAAGCGGCCAGTCCTATCAATACCGCCGAAGAAGACCAGATATCGGTACTGAAGTGGATGGCATCGGCCTCCAGCGCCACACTGTTGTGCTCTTGCGCAATCTTGTGAAGCCTTCGCGATCGAGTGAAATCCACGATGATCGACAGCAGCAGCACAGCAAACGGCCACACTGAATGCGTCAGCGTCAATCGCTCGTGGAAGACAATCCTCTTTACCCCCTCCTTAACGATCCACACGCACGAGCCCAGCATTAACACGGCTTCCACAAACGCCGAAAGGCTCTCCACCTTGCCGTGCCCGTAGTTGTGCGTATCGTCTGCGGGTCTGTCTGAAACCTGTACGGAAAAGAGTGTGATTCCCGCCGCCACCAAATCCACTGTAGAGTGTGCCGCCTCCGACAGCATGCCCAGCGAACCTGTTAGCACGCCCGTTACAAACTTCAGAAGCGTAATCCCCAATGCCGCCAGTACTGAAAACAGCGCGGCAGAACGCTTGTCTGCGTGAGTCTGTGAAGCGTTCTCGGGACTGGCTACGTAACTCATCAGGACTCAATCCTACTGTGCCAGCCGCCGCCCGCGCATCTCCTTAGCATTAGGGCTTCGTTGCGCGGTACAGTCCCGCCGTCCCGAAGGTATATCCCGTCCATCCCTCATCGCGAAACCCGGCCGCGCGAATCATCTCCAGCATCCGCTTCGGGCGAGGGAAGCGCTCGACGGAAGCAGGCAGATACGCATAAGCCTTGGCATCGCCGGAGATCAATCCGCCAATCGCCGGTAGCACTCGCTTGAAATAAACGTTGTACAGCGCCCCTACGATGCCCTCAGGCTGGTTGCAGTCCAGAATTCCTATCTGGCCCCCCGGCGCCAGTACCCGATACAGCTCTGCCAGTCCTTCCTCATAGTTGGCAAGATTGCGGAACCCGAACGCCGACGTCACCAGGTCCAGCGAGCCATCGCTCATCGGCAGGTGGAGCGCATCGGCCTCGATGGCAACGATATTCCGTCCTGCAAACTTCTTCTTACCCCGCTCCAGCATCTCGTGCGAAAAATCGACGGCATACACAGGAGCCTCGCCAACTCCAGCCGGCCGGTGCTTCATCATAGCCATCGTCATGTCACCCGTACCGCAACACAGGTCCAGCGCCGCGGCGTCAGGTCGCTTCAGTACCTCATGAAACGTATTTGCCGCGCGCGCCCACCACCACTGGTCCAGTCCTATCGACAGAAGATGATTCAGCAGGTCATACTTCGGCGCAATCGAATCGAACATCTCCTGCACATTCGCCGCGGCAGCTTCCTCCGTCGTCGCTCCCACCGGCCGCGCTCCCGTTGAAAGCTCGTGCTCCGATTGCGCTCGCTGCTCTGCCATCATCACGCCTGCTTCTTCTTTGCAGTAGTCTCGCGCATCAGCGCAAGCATCCACTCCGCCGCCGCCGTCATCTCGCCGTGCGTCACGTCGCGCACAATCGTTACCTCACCGATCTTCACCGGCAGAATAAAACTCAACGACCCGCTCCGGCTCTTCTTGTCGTTCGCCGTAAGTGCCACCAGCTTTTTCGCAGTCGCCGTAAAGCTGCTCAGCGGCCCATACCGCAGAATCAGCCGGATAATCCGGTCAGCCTCTGCCTCGCCGATCATCCCGCGCATCAGTCCTAGCCGAGTCGCCGCAATACTCCCCCATCCCACTGCCTCGCCATGCAGCAACTGCTTGTAGCCGGTCGCTGCTTCAATCGCATGACCAAGCGTATGCCCGTAGTTCAGAATCATCCGCAGCCCCGACTCACGTTCGTCATTCGCAACCACATCAGCCTTCACCCGAACGCTCGCCGCTACAACATGAGTCAGCGCCTTCGCATCTCCGCTCAACACGGAGTCTGCATTTTTCTCGAGGTACGCAAACAACTTCGCATCCCGAATAATCCCTGCCTTCACCGATTCCTGCAACCCGGCCCGCAGCTCCGCCTTGGGCAGCGTAGTCAGCACATCCGCATCCGCCAGCACCGCCAACGGATGATGAAAGCTCCCAACGAGATTTTTCCCTGCCGCAAGATTCACTCCCGTCTTGCCTCCCACCGATGAATCCACCTGTGCCAGCAGAGTCGTCGGAAACTGCACAAACGGAACTCCTCGCATATAAATCGCAGCAAGAAATCCGGTGACATCGCCCACCACGCCGCCGCCAAACGCCACCAGCAACGCATCGCGGTCCGCACCGGCCGCCGCCATCTGCTCCAGCAGCGACTCCACCGTGCGAAGTCTCTTATGCTTCTCTCCCGCAGGAAGAAACAACACTGTCGGCTGATCCGTCTTCGCGAACGCAGCCTGCACCTGCCTTCCCCATAGTCCCCATATCTCCGGCGACGTCACGATAAACGTTCGAAACGGCTTCCCCCCGCGAAGCTTCTTCAGTCGCGCAGGAAGTGTTTTGATCAGCCCCGGTGCGATCGTTATGTCATAGGTGGCGGTCGGTGTCTTGAGAGAAATGGCAGGCACAATACCTTCATCCTACCGTAAGCACTTCGCCCAAACCTTCATGTGCGAGTAGCATCACAGATGAGGAGTTCCAGTGTCATCCACCGCATCATCCGCATCTCCCTCCGTCGATCACGCCCCCACCAACACCCCACAACAGCAGGTTGACTTCCTCGTCATCGGAGCAGGCATCGCCGGCCTCAGCGCCGCAATTCGCCTCGCCCGCGCAGGGTCGGTCCTCGTCGTCACCAAGGAAAAGCTGGCCGAATCCAACACAGCCTACGCACAGGGTGGAATCGCCGTAGCCATGGGCGGCGATGAAGACATCGCTCTCCACTTCGAAGATACCCTCGCCGCTGGCGACGGTCTCGTCAATTCCGAAGCCGCCCGCGTCCTCGTCGAGCAGGGGCCCCAGCGAGTCGAAGAGCTCCTCGCCTGGGGAACCGCCTTCGACCGCGAAAACGGCGAGCTGATGCTCACCCGAGAAGGCGCGCACTCGCGTTCACGCATCCTCCACGCCAACGGTGACGCCACAGGCAAGGAGATCGCCGTCTCCCTCCTCCGCCACGTCCGAACCCTACCCAACATCCGCCTCATGGAATGGACAACCGGCATCGACCTCCTTACCGCTGACAACCGCGTCATCGGAGCCACGCTCCTCGACGGCGAGGGCGGCATTCTCTCCGTCCGCGCACGCGCAACCCTTCTCGCCAGCGGAGGTGCAGGCCAGATCTACTCCGACACCACCAATCCCGCAGTCGCCACCGGCGACGGCATCGCCATGGCCTATCACGCCGGTGCCGCAGTATCCGACATGGAGTTCTACCAGTTCCACCCCACTGCCTTCTCGCAGCCCGGAGCCCCGCGCTTCCTCATGAGCGAAGCCCTCCGCGGCGAAGGCGCATACCTCGTCAACGCCCACGGCGAGCGCTTCATGCACCGCTACCATCCCCTCCTCGAACTCGCCCCCCGCGACGTCGTTGCTCGCGCCATTACCCGCGAGGGTATGGACGGCCCTGTCTACCTCGACATGCGCCATGTCACCAAGGACCTCCACGAGCGCTTCCCCGGCATCTCGCAATTCCTCGCCAGATACCGTCTCGAACTCAATCGCGACCTCATCCCAGTCCGCCCCGCCGCCCACTACCTCATGGGCGGCGTCCTCAGCGACGTTCACGGCCATACCACGCTACCCGGTCTCTATGCTGCAGGCGAAGCTGCCTGCACAGGAGTCCATGGCGCCAACCGCCTCGCCTCCAACTCACTCCTCGAAGGCCTCGTCTTCGGAGCACTGGCCGCCGAAGCCATGATCTCCGATGTGCCTGCGCAGGCCCCCGACCAGCCAGTGCCTCTCGCCCCTCAAACGATAGCCAACACCCCCGAGGCCGAGACCGAGCGCTGGATCGAGGACCTCCGCGCCAACATGTGGCGATACGCTGGCCTGCTCCGCGACACCAATGGCCTCGAGACCATGCAGCGAACTCTCGCTTCGCTTGCCGCAACCATGCCACGCGGCCTCTCTCGTCGAGCCATTGAGGCGTGCAACCTCCACACCGTCGCTACCGTCATCGTCGCCTCCGCCCTCGCCCGCCACGAGAGCCGGGGAGCCCATTACCGCAACGACTATCCCCAGCACGATCCCGTCCCTCGTCACTCCATCATGCGCAGTGGACAACTCACCTTCGACCCTTCCATCGAAGTTGTCTTAAACCCCTAACCCTTAAAAAGAAAGCAGAATCTTCCTGAAAGAAAATTCGGAAATGTACTTCTCCCCAACTATGCAACCCATCGCATAGTTCCCATCTTTCAGGTTCCAACAGAAAGAGATAAGCAGCGCAATATCAATTACTTATCAAGGTTGCAATTTGGCACCCCAATTGATAAGCGCGAAGCTCTTTGCTCGAAATCCACGCTAACCCTTGCGGCTCCTTCAGTAAGGCATCCTTCCAAATCTGCTTCTCAAGCGAAACAGATGGAAAGGAGACCCAACGCAAATGCATTTGAAAAAACTACTGGCTGTCTTCGTACTCTCTCTGGTGTCAGTCGTGGCCAGGGCTGATAACTTCTCATTCACGGGAAACCTCAACAGCATCAATGACGTTCAACTCTTCACCTTCACGGTTGGCTCTGGCTCCAACGTCGTTCTCAGAACCTGGTCCTACGCAGGAGGCGTCAATGCTGCTGGGCAATCCATTGCCCACGGTGGCTTCGATCCCATCCTGGCCCTCTTCCGCGGTACGGGGTCAAGCGCTCTCTTCATCGACCAGAACGATGATGGCGGTTGCGGTAACGTTGCTGCTGACTCAGTCACTGGTGCCTGCTGGGACACATACCTGGCGGTGAGCAACCTTACGCCAGGCGATTACACAGTCTCCGTGATGGACTTCGCCAACTTTTTTAATGGAACAACCCTTGGTGATGGGTTCAGCAATGGTGGCACTACCGACTCTAGCTGCGGTGGTGGCCCTTATTGCGATGTCACCGGCCACGCACGCGACTCCCACTGGGCCTTCGACATCCTCGGCGTCGAAGCAGCCACCAATCCCACAGCACAACCCACGGACACAACGCCGTCAGTACCCGAGCCTTCCTCTATCGCACTGCTCAGCTCTGGACTCGTCGGCGTGGCCAACCTCGCCCGCAAACGTCTATTTGCTTAGTGCTACTTGAAAGCAGAAATAACTAACCGGGCGTCGATGGTCACCCCACCGCGCCCGGTCTCCGATCGCAATTTCATTGCGCTAGGCAGGTGTTCCTGCGGAACTCTCCTCCTTCGCAAGCAACGACACCACCACCGTAATCCCCAGCATCACCACTACAATCCCCAGTGAGAGCATCGGGCTGATCTCATACCAGTGCGCCGCAAGCATCTTCAACGCAGCAAATGCCAGCACCGCAGCCAACCCATAGTGCAGATACTTCAGCTTCGTCAGTAGGTGCGCCAGCAGGAAGTACAGCGATCTTAATCCCATCACCGCCATGATGTTTGACGTGTACGCCAGAAACGGATTGCGCGTGATCGAAAGTACTGCAGGGATCGAATCAATCGCAAACACCAGATCGGTTATCTCAATGGCGATCAGAGTCAGCAAAAGCACGGTCATCGTGCGCTTGCCGTTCTCCATCACCACAAAGCAGTCCTGCCGCATGTTCACAGGCTTTATCTTCGAGATCCATTGCAGCCAGCCCGGAACCTCTTCCTTCTTCGTTTCATCCTCCGGAATCATCAGCCGAATCGATGCAATTAGCAGTATCACTGCGAAGATGTAGCTCACCCACTCGAAGCGCCTCAGCAGCCCGATCCCCACCGCGATAAACACGCCGCGCATCACGATGGCGCCCGTCACACCCCAGAACAACACCTTTGGTTGGTTTGGGGTGTCGATGCGGAACGTCTTGAACAACAGTAGAAAGACAAACAGGTTGTCGATCGAAAGGGCCTCTTCAATCGCATACCCGGCCAGGTATTGCGTGGCCGAATCCTTGCCCATCGCTTTTAGTACAAACAACGAGAGAGCCAGCGCCGCGCCCACCCAAAGCGCCGTCGCGGCCACCGAGGTCGAGTGGATGATATCGGTTCCAGGATGCTTCGCACGCTGCCAGCGGATGTAAAGAAACTCCGTCGCCATCAGCACGAAGACAAAGACATGAAATCCGATCCAGTAACTTGAGGGGATTGAGTGAGGCATCACTCTAGGATGCTACCGCAGCACCGCAGCAGACCGCGGACAGTTCATCTCGACTGGATGCCTTTCGATCGTCTAATGCGTCCCCAGAACCATCGCATACACCGTATAAACTCCCACCGCCAGTAATCCCCAGAGAACGGAAGAAAAGACGACTCCACGAATAATCTCGCCCAGTGGGTGGGCGTCAAAGAAACCCTCTCTCTTCTTGTTCCACTGGCTCGACTGATCGTTCCTGTTCCGGTCGCGCCATCCCATCGTTGATGTCTGCATCGGTTCAACCTCCAGTTATCCACAGCCTAGGGATTGCGTTTTCCTCGTGCTATCCCACAAAGGAGGAATATCGGCTTAGCTTGCTAAAAAATTAGCCGCGCCGCTCCACAGCATCGATGACCGCCGCTCCGACGGAGGCTCGGGCATGGTCTGGCTCAACTCCGACGCCAACGTCCATCACTGCCCCGGCACCAGTTCTACGGCAAGACTAGGCAGGACTCCTATGAACCCGAGGCCTACGCAAAAGCCAAGAACGCCCACGCCAACCACAAACGCCCCTTCACGAAATAGGTGGATTTGTTGTCAAGTCTTAAATCGCGTAAGTCTAATAAAATAAAGCGAATAAAGTTGCCGATTAATTACCCGGCACTCGCTATACTGGTAATAACAATAGAAAAGAAAGGCCCGGACATTTGTCGGGGCCTTTCTTCTTGATGAAGCTGTTAAGTAGTTTTTATTCAATATCTTGTGCGCAAGTCGCGCATAATCAATATTTTAGGACTGAGCGTCACCCATAAGCACCAGAAAATAAATAACTTGTGCCCAAGGTCCAAAAAGTAATTATCTCTGGCCGATCAGTCGAACCAACTCCACCAGCAGATCGCCTGAGACCTGGAGCGAATGAGCACTCACCTTGTCTAGCGAATCCTGTGCGGTGTGGTGATATGCACCCTCAGATTGCTGAGGCGTTGACGGCCCGTAGTGGAAGTCGATCATGTCCAGCACTGGCACCCCGCGCTGCTGGAACGGCATATGGTCGTCCTCAGCCGCAGTCTCCCGCTGGAAGACGTAGCTGGCGTGCCCCGTGTTCTTCCCGGCAGTCGCCAGCAAGTCCAGAAGCCAGGGGGTCGAGTTCGCGTCGCGGTCGATATTCAGGTCCTTGTCGCCGATCATGTCGGCGACGATAAAAGCCTTAATCTTCCGCAGCGTCCCATCCTGCGACCATTTCGCCGCAAGGTGCCGCGTGCCGTACAGCGAGTCCCGCGCGCTCCAAGACTGGATAGCCTCTTCACCATCATCGAAGACCAGCCAGACACTGTAGCCCTCAGGCGGATGCGCTCGCAGATAGTTGCCTAGTTCGATCAGCAGCGCAGTTGTAGCCCCACCATCGTTCGCGCCTACGAAATTGATATCGCGCAGAGGATAGTTCGTCTCATAGTGACTCGCGATGACGATGATGCCATCCTTCTTGCCGGGATACTTCACGATGAAGTTTTTCATCGCCAGCATTCCCGCAGGAGTCGAAGCAGTGAAGCCGTCCGTCTCGAAGTTCCCCTTCGCCGCCTCCGCTGTGAAGTGCGACTTGATGAACTCCTCCGCCTTCGCATGGTCCGGGGAACCGACCCAGCGGTGCGGAGCCGCCGCGAGATACTGCTTCGTCAGCTCATAGGCCGCCTGCCCGCTGAACTTCGCTCCGGCCGGCTTTGCACTGCGGGGCTTCTGCGCCCCGGCAACGGATGCCAGAAGAACAAGTGAGAGAACAGGAGAGATAAACCGGAAGAGCGAGCGCCAGGCGCTGCGATGGCTCGTCATGCCGACTTGGCCTCTTTCCGCCTCGCTGGATTGAAGACCCATGCCACGCCCACGCCGACCAGGTAAAGGACCAGCATCGGCATCGCGAACAGGCACATGCTCACAGGATCTGGTAGCGGGCAGATGATCGCCGCGATAACAAAGATCACGAGCACGGCATAGCGAATATGCCTGATTAGGAACTTGGCATCCACAATGCCAAGAATCGAGAGGAAGAAGATGAGAATCGGAAGCTCAAAGGTGATCCCGAGTCCAAGGATCACGGCCATAAAGAAGCTCGTGTAGTCCTCAATCGTGATGATGGGATGGAAACGCTTCCCAAAGTCACCAATCAGAACCTTCAGCGCGCCGGGCAGCACCCAACGGTATCCGAACCACGTTCCCGCAAGGAAAAGAGCGACTGTCGCCGTCATGAACGGAACCACATAGCGCTTCTCGTTGCTATACATTCCTGGCGCGATGAACAGCCACAACTGATACAGGATGAACGGTGATGCCAGAATCGCGCCGCCCACCAGCGAGGTCTTCAGATAAAGGTTCAGGCCATCGGTCGGATGGGTGAAGTTCAAATCCAGGTGCAGCATATCCATGGGCCTCGACACGATGCCGTAGAGCTGCTCCCTGAAGATGTAAGAGATAACGAAACCGACGAGCAGATAGATGACAGACCGGATGATGCGCTTGCGCAATTCATCAAGGTGTTCCATCAGGCTCATGCCTGGAAGTTCGGCGCGGTCACTAACTGCCGCGCGAGCGCGATCAACCAGATCAGCCATGTACTGGGGCCTCTTTTGCTATGTGGTCCGGGGCGTCCGGAGTATGGCCTTCCGACGGATCGGTGTACGAGTCGAGCTCGCCCATGACCACGTCGTGCTCAACGTGAGGAACCGAGTCGAAGGCGTGTGAGACGGATGTGCTTTCGACGGGAAGTCCGGTCGAAGGAGGCATCAGGTTGAGATCTCCCGAACTCGCAATCGGAAGCGGCGCCGTTGAAGGCGGGTCCTCGATCTCGCGGGCGTGAGGATGAATCTCCGGCGGGTCATCAACAGGGGGCGCGATCGTGTTTTCCGAACCATCGGTGATCGCCGGAGTGGCCGGAGCAGCGGCCTCCATGGCGGCGATCTTCTTCTGTTGTTCGACCTGTTCTGCCTGACGCAGCTCATCTTCCATCTGCATACGGAATTCGTTGGAGGCGCGACGGAACTCGCCCATCAGCTTTCCCAGCTGACGCGCAAGCTCGGGTAGCTTCTTCGGACCGAAGAGGATTAGGGCAAGGATGAAGATAAAGGCGGTATCGCCAAGGCCGGGCATAGTTGTTTCCTATGATACGGCGTAGGTGCAGTAAGGAACAATGGTCAGTCCACAGCCTTTATCCTGTTGTAAGATTGATGGTGTAAAGGCGGGACAGTTACGGCTGAAAAGATGTATCCTTCCGGCTCTGTTTTCGTCCAATGCAATAGAGGCGGTGAAAGCCGCCTGAAGTCGTAAGGAAGTACGTTTAGATAGTTTGGTTGCAACATCCCCGTGGGTTGGGTGATGGCTCGAATCTGAGCCGGAACAGCGAATCCACTGCAACCGCGCAGTGCATGCTTTCAACATCCCCGTCTCAGAGGCAAACGACGGCCCCGCGTATGCGGTTCCTGACGTCTCCGTGAGACTGAAGGCGGAGTGCTTTGAGTTTACTGATGGAAGAGGTCGCGGCACCGTCCGCGATGGATTCTACTGGCGAGTCATGCTCGCTCGATAACTATCTGTCACAGCCGGACCATACCATGGACGCCCGCATTGCAGCTGCGCGCGCCACGCTGGGGACCGACGTCGTTCTCCTGGGCCATCACTACCAGCGCGACGAGGTCATCCGGTTTGCCGACTACACCGGAGACAGCTACAAACTGTCCAAAATCGCCTCCCAGACTGATGCGAAGTACATGATCTTCTGCGGCGTGCACTTTATGGCGGAAACCGCCGATGTGCTTGCCAAGCCGTTCCAGCAGATCATCCTGCCGGACCTGAACGCTGGCTGTTCGATGGCTGATATGGCCGAAATAGGCCAGGTTGAGGATTGCTGGGACTCGCTTGAACGAGTTGGCCTTACCGGCGACCTGCTCCCGCTGACTTACATGAACTCTGCCGCAGCCATCAAGGCATTCTGCGGCGAACGTGGCGGTCTGGTCTGCACCTCGTCGAACGCACGTGGAGCCTTTGAGTGGGCCTTCGCTCGTGGATCAAAGATTCTCTTTCTCCCCGACCAGCACCTCGGCCGCAACACCGCCTTTGCCATGGGAATTCCGCTGAGCGAGATGGTCGTCTGGGACCCCTATCAGATCAACGGTGGTGTCTCGCCGGATCGCTTGAAGGCCGCCAAGGTCATCCTTTGGAAGGGCCATTGCTCTGTGCACCAGCGTTTTTTGCCGGAGCACGTTGACCGTATTCGCGCGAACTATCCGGGGATGCAGGTGATTGTGCATCCAGAATGCCGTTGGGAGGTCTGCCAGAAGGCAGATGCCATCGGCTCAACCGAGCGCATCATTGAGGTCATTGAGAAGGCCCCTGAGGGCGCAAGCTTCGCGGTGGGCACTGAGATCCATCTGGTCAACCGTATGGCGAAGAAGTTCGCTCCTCTGGGCAAGAAGGTCATCACGCTCGACGACGCAGGGTGCCTCTGCACGACGATGTACCGCATCTCCCCGCAACACCTGGCGTGGGCGCTCGAGAACCTTGTGCAGGGCAATGTCGTCAATCGCATCAAGGTAGACGACGAAGTCAAGCACTGGGCGAAGGTTGCTCTGGATCGCATGTTGGAGGTTAAGGCTTGAGCAAAACCTTTACGCTCGACGAGGCCCAGACGCTGCTTCCAGTGCTGGAGGGCCTGCTGCGCAGAGCACAGAGTTCCGGCACACGCGCCGCCGAACTTGAAGCTGAATTGGACCAACTGCGCCAGAGAATCTTCCTGGCTGGCGGCGTTCATGTCGACGTGGCCAAAACCGCCCGACGTCGCGCGGAGCGAGACAAATTGTTGCAGGAGACGAAGGACGCCCTGGCCGAGATCGATGCCATCGGCGTCCAGGTGAAAGACATCGAGAAGGGCCTGCTCGACTTCCCCTGTGTGGTCGATGGTCAAACCGTCTTGCTCTGTTGGAAACAGGGCGAGAAGGAGATTGCCTACTGGCACTCCTTTGAAGATGGATTTGCTGGCCGCAAGCCGATTGACGCGCGCTTTGGGAAACAGGAGCACGATCGCCCGAACTGAGTTCTTGCTCTCAAGCTAGATGCGAGGAGAGGATTGCGATGGCGGCGATGGCGGCCGTCTCGGCTCGCAGGATTCGCGGACCTAGAGTTACGTGCTGCCAACCATATTGGGTGAAGAGCGCCATCTCTTCCTGCGTCCAACCACCCTCTGGACCAATAGCAAGTGCATGTGTGAGTTCTTCTGCGTGAGAAGGATGTTTAGCCTGCTCTAATGCGTCCGCGATGGTGACGGTTTGTTCTGTCTCGGATAGCAGGATACGAACGGGGCTCGTTACCTTTTCGAGGGCGGCCTTGAGAGCCAACGGCTCGGCGATTTCGGGGATCGTTGTACGCCGCGATTGTTTCGAAGCCTCTCGCGCGATACGACGCCAGCGTTCGGCCCTTTTCCCTGCAGCTTGAGCGAGATGCTTTTCTGTGCGGCGGGCAAGAACAGGGGTAATCCTCGCGACGCCGAGTTCCGTGGCCTTTTCGATGGCCCATTCCATGTGGTCAAACTTGAAGATCGCAAGCAAAAGATGGAGGGGCAGAGCGGAGTCGGACTCCAACTCTTCATGAAGCGCGAAGAGGACCTCTGCTCCTATACCGGCTGAGGCGGCACGCAGGCTGGTGATCTCGGCTCGATGAAGAAAACCCCCTGCGACGACGTCGTAGATCTGGCCAGGCGTGGCGCGCAGAACACGGACCAGGTGTTCTGCCTGGTCGCCAGTGAGTGTGGCCGTCGCCGATGTCCACGAGTCAGCGATCCAGCGACGGCGCGTCATTCTTGCCCGGATGTCCCACTGTCTCTGGACGATGAGATCTGGTTGCCCTGAGGAATGGTGACTGAGATGGGGCCCTGATGGTAAAGGTCTACATGCAAGGAAGCGGAACGGCGGTGGTTCCAGACATCCTCGGTGACGGGGAAGTGCAGTAGAACCATGCCTTCGGCGGAGTGGCCAGGATCGATGAGCGTCTCTCGTGCCAGCGGTGCTGAAGCCATCGGCTTCAGGGCAGGGAAGGTGACATAGAGGTTGTCGAGGTCCTGTTTTTGAACCGCGCTGCTGGTGATCTCTTCACCCTCCGCGGTAGTGAGGGTCGCCGTGAAGTCCTTGAGGAAGAGCGGTAGGTTGAGACGGTCTTCAATGCGTAGCGTGGTGACGACATACAGGTCGTCCTGGAACCGTTCCCTGCCCACAAGTAGGGTGTCTGATTTGAAGACGGTGTGGGCCGGATAGACCGATGTGCGAAGGATGGTTAGATCGGCGATGGTGTGCGGGGTGTATCGCAACAGAAGCGCGAGTGCGATGCCGAGGATCAGAAAGGCGACGAGAACAGGAGCCAAAAGATTGCGGCGGGCGGGTTGGGTAAACTTCGGTTCGGACAACACTTGCACAAGAATAGCAAGCCAGCATTGTATACCGGTACTTTTTTCTGAGGGAGGCCGCTGGTCACAGTCTTACGTGTTCTGTCACGCAGAAAACCCAAGGGTTAGCGGCTGTCTGGGCGCTCGTCGTTCTGGACCGCGTACTCGTCGAGCAGGACAGCGATGAGCGCAGCCGTGGGAACGGCGACCAGAGCCCCAGTAATACCCGCCAATGCGGTTCCGCAGAGCAGGGAGATCAGGATGGTGAGACCCATCAGGTTGACGCTGGAGCGCATGATGCGGGGGATCAGGTAGGCATTCTCAAGATTGACGTAGAGGAGATAGAAGCCAATGACGGCGAACATCTTTGTCCACGAGTCAAGCGCTGCAACGATAGCAGCCAGCGTGATGGTGAAGACTCCTCCAGCGATAGGGACGATGTTGAACAGGCCCATGAGAAAACCCAGCATCAGAAAGTAACGAACATGCAGAAGACCGAAGGCAATGGTGCTGGAAATTCCCAGGATGAACATAAGAAGTCCCTGTCCGAGGAGCCATTTGCTTATCTTTTGATTGGCGCGTTGCAGAGTGATGTCGAGCCGTATGCGCTCCGCAAGAGGAAAGAGAGAGAGGAAGAAGTGGTAGGCATGCTCGCCTTCAAGCATGAAATAGAGGCACAAAAAACCGGCTGTAACGATGTCGAAAAGATGCGATAGCCAGAGGGGAAGGGAGGTGACGAGATAGCTGGCTACGGATGTCAGCGTCCCTTCGGCCCGATTCACAATGGAGTCTACGTCCAGCCTGGCGATGAAGGGTACCCTGTGGAGTTTGGAAACAAGATCTGGAATCCGGTTGGGAAGTTCGTTGGTGAAGAGGGTGAGATCGTGCAGGACGGGGGGAAGTCCGACGAAGAAGAAGAGCGCAAAGATAAGCGCGGTAGAGAAGAGAAGAGTCAGGATGGCGACGGCGCGGGAGGGGTAGTAGTTGCGAATCGGCGTTTCGGTGATTCGGTTGACCATCGGCATAAGGACTGCTGCGAACAATGCACTGACATAGATAATCAGCAATTCCTTGATCAACAGCCATGCGAGACCAAACAGTACAAGCACTCCAATGGCGAACAGGATGTGCCCACGCACGACATCTCGTGCGCCGCGCTGCTCGGGAGTAAGATCGATAGCCACCTGGAGGTAGTATGCCTGCTCTCGATAAGGGTCTGCGGAGTTGGATGCCGTTAGTGCGTTCTGTGGGCCTACGGACGAGAGTATGAAGTTTGGTTCAGAGATTCGACTACGGCTTCGACGGTCTCGTCGAGGGTAAATGCCGAGGTGTCCACAGTAAGCCGTGCCAGACGCAAATACAGGGGGCGGCGAAGGGCGAAGCGTCGTTCGGCACTCGCGGGGTCGGCGAGTACGGGGCGGGCGATCTCCTGGAGCATGCAACGATCAAACAGGGTGGGGAAGGGAGCATCGAGAAAGACCGTCATTGTGGCTGGGGTCTGCTCGATCAGGAGACGGTTGGTGATCTCTTCGGGGGTTCCGCCGCCCAGAGCGAGCACGGTGTTAGACCGGCCAAGTGCAGAGGCCAGCGCGGTGGATTCGAGGCGTCGGAAGTGCGCCTCGCCATGCCGGGCAAAGAGTTCGGGGACGGTAGAGCCGGTGCGGCTCTCAAGGTGCGTGTCTAAATCAAGAAACTCCCATCCCAGCCTGGATGCGAGCTGACGACCTACCGTCGATTTGCCAGCTCCCATAAATCCGGTGAGAACGATTCGGCGCAGATGAGCCGGCACGATGGGAGCTATTGAGACTTTGGCTTTGCTAACGGTTTGTGTCTGGCTGGGCGGCATTTCGATGTTCTCCGTATCAGGATATAGAAGCGCAAGCAAAAGCCGCGACCTTTTGGGTCGCGGCTGGGAAGTTCGAAGACTCTGAAGTGTCAGTTTCTTTCAGAGATGCATGCGAGAACTCCGCCGGCCGCAGACGGGCGCCAGTAGCAATAGCTAAATCGAGCGGAGTGGATAGGATTCGTCATGCTGGCTTGATGCTACACACAAACTGCACGGAATTGCAACCAATTCTTTGTGCTGATCCCTGCCTGCTGTTTGCTGGGGCCTACTGTTTGCTGGGATTGACCGCGTAGGTAGGATCCGAGGTTAGGCTCTCCTGGATCTTCTTCCAGACGCTGTCACTCGGCTCGTGCGTGGGTTCGAGAAGCTGGCGGGCCTGGTCGGCAATGTATTGCAGGTCGCGAACCAGCGCTGAACAGTTCTCGCACGTCTTCAGGTGTTGGATCAAAGCGGGGTCGGTTAACCCTTCACTTCCAGAGGCAAAGAGATCAGGCAACTGTTGCTGGAAGTCTGCGCAAGACAGATGAGGTGAGTCAGAGTGATTGGAGTTTTGCGATGTCATAGCGCCGCTTCCTTCAAGTCGGCTGGTAATGTTGCTTCCGGTTGACGAAGCAGTTCCCGAAGCTTAAGGCGCGCCTTATGAAGCTGAGACTTGCTGTTGCCGGTAGAGCATTCAAGCATGACGGCGATTTCGTTATGCTCAAAGCCTTCGACGTCATGGAGGACGAAGACCATGCGATAGCCGGGAGGCAGCGAGGCCACTGCGCGTTCCAGGGCTACGCGATCCACTGAGCCGGCCAACTGGGTATCGCGGCTGCCAAAGTCGCGCTTCGGCGAGTCATCTTCTGAAGGATTGATCGTCTCTTCCAGGGAGACGAGTTGCAGCCCTTTTTTGCGGAGATGCATAAGGACAAGATTGACCGTGAGACGATGCAGCCACGTTGAGAACGCACTTTCGCCACGGAAGCTGCCAATTTTGCGGAAGAGATGGAGGAATGCCTCCTGGGTCATATCTTCGGCTTCAGAGACATTGCCGAGCATACGTAGGCAGAGCGTGTAAACGCGGCGCTTGTGCAGCGCGTAGAGCTTCGA
>Ga0163162_10000263_pt1 | contig 47808 bp, 39 predicted proteins | sample S55metaG_FD_115310 | JGI IMG/M metagenome (GOLD analysis project Ga0163162, IMG submission 115310) | Switchgrass rhizosphere microbial communities from Kellogg Biological Station, Michigan, USA - S5-5 metaG | ecosystem: Host-associated > Plants > Roots > Rhizosphere > Soil | place: USA... | reverse complement strand
GTTTTCTGTCCGTGGTTTAGATTTTTAAAAGCAATGGGTTTATCCCAACCGTTATGGTGATAGTTGCGGCTGATCGGAAGCTCAAACAACGCCGGCGTAAGGTCATTTCCCGCTTTGCCCCAGTAAAGTCTTGGGTGTGACATTAATATAACGAAACCGCTTATAGTGAGTGCCAGGAAGCTTAACGTAATAATAAAATGGGTGCCCCTCACCCACCGTTTGTGTGAAACAACTCCTTCTTTCATACTTTGAGATTGGGACATTTTAAGATGCAAAAGCAATTTTAAGAACCTAAAGATAAAGTAATTATAAATAAATAAAAAGTGTTCTGGGTACTTCGTGCGCGGCTGAGTTCCATAGGGTTGCAACAAGAATTACGTGCAGGGCCCTACCTTGACGATCTCCGTACCGGGCTATCCAGGTAACGGCAAGCCACAGGACCGCCGGAATAATTGCGATGTCTGAGCGCGTTCGCTACGTAAAAAGGGATGCCGGAGCTTACTTACTATCCGACCAGTTTTCAGGTAATATGAAAACTCCCTTGCCATTTATATCGGTTGAATTTTTAAAGAAAGATAATAATGCAGTATCGACAGGCGGGTCGTTTCCAATTTGATAAAGATTTTGGATGATCTGAAAGCGGCCGTCCTTCACCTCAAATACCGATGCCGGTATTATGTTTTCCTGTTTGGCGTCGTACCATACAGATCTGTCAACTGCAAATAGACGGCTGGTGTAAGGGTCGATGACAAAGATGCCGGCCCCGCTAAAGAGATAATTTCGGCTAAATGAGGAATCCCGTATAAAAGACTTACGCGAAATATCAAAAGCGTATAAATAGGCTCTAATCCCCTTTTCCAGGTCTTCAAAGGTTGTAAAAAATACCAGATTATTGCTTATTAGAACTTTGTGTCTTACCAAAGCACTGGGTTTTACTTCATATATTCCATTATAAATATTTGCTGAAGAGACATTAAAGCCATCGGGAATAAGAAACGTTAACGTATCCAATGACATAAATCGTTTATTTTCAACAGTAAAAAACTTTATTGTTGAATCAGGATTAACCCGTTGCCCGCGTTGAGCTTTCGGGGCATGCTGCGCAGCCGGATTACTGTTACAAGACAATAAACTACAGATACATATTGTAAAAACGATGATTACAATTTCTTTAATCATTTCATCTTAATTAATAACTTTCAAACCCGGCGCTACATTTGTCAATGTACGATTTTCCCTTGAGCAGCACCTGATCATTTCGCGACCTATTGAGGTGCCCGGACACATTACAGCGACCTTTAATTCGACTTCGCTTATAAAAACCGGGGCAAATTGCCGTCAAATACCTTTGTAACAGTCTTGAAATTACATGATGCACTCCCAATGATTGCATCAGCTGAATAGCAGTGCCGTTAACTTGCCAGCTTCAGGTTAACTCCTTCGAATGTGATGACGCCCGCCTGGATGGTTTTACCGACAGCTGTCGACAGTTGCTGCCGCATTTCGTCTGTCACGCGCGAAAACCCCAGCAGTTTAGCCACCAAGGGTATGGCTTCCTCTTCGGTGATAGAGATCGCGCCGCCAATGACCTGCACAACGGCCCCGGCTATTTCTTCCGGGGCTACCAGGCTTAATTTACGGTAAGCTGCAGGCAGTTTGCTGCGGTCACGTACCTGGGCCTTTTCCATTTCCGGAGCCCAGATAAAGTCATCTTTGACGACAACCAGTTTTTCGCCTTGTGCCTGGTTTAAGGCCTGTGTCAGCGTATAGCGGATACGCGAGCCCACTTTAGCTATGCCTGTCGCGTCGGTGATACGTTTGGCCACCTCATCGAAATGTACAGGGCTCTCTACCCTGGCTACCTCCGCTATCCAGCCGCTTATTTCGGCAAACGTATATAGCTGGAACTCGGGCCGGATATGTTCGATATGTATTTCAGCAAACCGGTATTCCGGCGTGACAGGGCTGTCCGCCTGTAATTCATCACGACTCAGCTCTGTTTGCCAGGCTTCATTTTCCCTGTCTGTTGTTTCTGTGATGAGTTTGGCATGTTCGACAGCCGCCAGCAGGCGGGCCAGTTCCCGCGTGGGGTTACGGTACCAGTCGGCGCTCCACACCTGATAGAGGTTCCAGCCGAAAAGTTCCAGTATCTGCGAACGCAGCCGATCGCGGTCAGTGGCGGAAGCTGCGCTGTCGTAGGTCTTGCCGTCGCAAATTAAACCGAGGATATAACGGCCCGGGTTTTCGGGGTCCACGATCGCCATATCTAAATAAAATCCCGGTGAGCCAACTTTATTACGGACGATAAGACCCGCTTTGGTCAATTGCGCTGCCACTTCTTCTTCAAAAGGCCTTATGTCATCCGGAATAAGTTCTTCCGGTTTATCAAACTTTGCATGCTGGGCAAAGTATAAAAAGCTTTTCAGTGCACGGATGCCCAAACGGGCGGAATCATTCACCTTAATATCTTCCGAAGTAATGTTGGTAAACACCTCGCAGCGCATTTTGGCACGGGTGATCAATACATTTAAACGGCGCTCGCCCCCTTCGTTATTCAAGGGGCCGAAATTCATTGGTACTTTACCGTCTTCGGTTCGTCCGTAGCCAATACTGATCAGGATCACGTCACGCTCATCCCCCTGCACATTTTCCAGGTTCTTGATAAAAAAAGGTTCATCGGGCCGGCCGGTAAAAAAGCTTTCTGTCGCAGGGCTGGCTTTACGTTCGACCTCAAGCGCAGCCTGGATCGCCTGCGCCTGGGCAGTACTGAAAGCGACCACCCCCAAACTCTGAGCCGGGAATTTTGCGGCATGACCGAGCACTGCTTTGGCAACCGCTGTAGCTTCTGCCGGATTACTCCGGGTTTTGCCGCGGTCATAAACTGCATCAGGCAAATGGTGGAAGCGCAGGCCCAGGTTCTGCTTAGCACCTGGGCTGGGGAAAATCACTAGCTTATCCTCGTAAAACTCATGGTTCGATAATGTGATCAGCGATTCGTGCCTGCTGCGGTAATGCCACTTCAGCATCCGTGTAGGTGCACCCTGCCCGTCGCACATACCCAGGATGCTTTGCATATCCGCAGTTACGTTCTCTTCATCCTCCATGTCTGTATTCAGCTTATCAAAAAAGCTCGTTGGCGGCAGCTGCCGGGTGTCGCCCACCACCACCAGTTGTTTGCCGCGGGCGATAGCCCCGATGGCATCTACCGGCCGAACCTGGCTGGCCTCATCAAAGATCACCAGGTCAAAATCGATCGCGCCCGGCGGCAGGTAATTGGCAATGGACATCGGGCTCATCATCCAAACCGGCTTAATGGCCTGCATGGCCTTACCCGCCTCTTCCACCAGTTTACGGATCGGCATATGGCGCGCCTTTTTGTTGAACTCCGTTTTCAGGACATTGACCTGCCCGCCGGCATTCCCTTTAGGCAAACCTTCCCAATGTTTAAGGGCGACCATCGCCCGGTTATAATATAAGTTTACCTGGTCCAGCTTTTTAAACTTGCCGATAACCTCTTCGTGGCTGCTGCGTTCAAATTTGGATAACTCGGGACTGCGTATAAAAGCTTCGGTGATCAGGTATTCGTACCATGTCTTTTGCAGACTGATCTTTAACAGGTCTTTTGCTTCGTCCCAATTGACCGCCGCATCGGCGAGGAACTTAAACCCTTCTTTTTCAGACTGCGCGGCCAGCTGGTTCCAGTCCACGGCTAGTTGCAGCTCATCAAAATGGGCGATCCAGTTTTTCCAGGAATTTTCCTGCTCCGTAAAGTTTACCGGGAAAAATTTGATCTGCAAAGCCTGCAATGCCTGTTCGCGCCCCTCCCGCAGCATTTTCAATTCATTCTGCAATGCTTTCAGGTAACCGGCCGCTTCCGACTCCGGGTTCAGCTTAACCAGGTAAGCCAGCAAAACCTGATCCCTGATGCCGGCTAAAAAGTCAGCGGCAGCCTGGAGCGACCGCCAGTCGGAGCGTTGTTTCAGCCAGCGCGGTCCAAATAAGGACTGTGCAAACAGGTCATATTGTTGTAATATACCTTCCAGACGCCTGGCTTCCGAGATCGCATCTACCAGCTTCAGTTTTTCAGCGGCAGATTCGGGCAAAGCTATTTTAAGCAGCGACGCCAAAACCTGTTTGCTCCTGCGGTAGCCGCTGTGCAGGCTTTTATGCCAGCTCTCTCCATAAGTAACGATATTTCTCCTGATCTCCAGGATGTCCTGCGACCAGGCTTCGGCTACAAAGGTATCTTTATGGCTGCGGTATAAGTTTTCCAATGCTTCACCCGTGGCCAGCATTTCCTTAATATCTTCTGCTTTGGTTTGCCAGACCGGATCGGAGATATTCAATCCTTTAAGGTCAGGGGCATCTGCCGATTTGGAGAGCAGCGCTTCCAGCGCCGGCACTTCGTTTTCATTATTCGGTATGGCAAAACCGGTAACTTTACAGATACTATCCAGCAAGGCCAATAATTCCGTGGTTACCCTTAAAGCGGATTCCAGCCTTTGAAATATTTCAGGTTTCGCATGCGGCAATACCAGCATCAGGCCAGTTCCGTAAAAAACAAGCCCGGCAGGTTTGCCAGCGTCTTTCAGGCGTGCCTGGATCCGGTCGGCCCATTCTTCGGCAAGCCTGATCGTTTCCTGGTTCCAGTGGCCGATATTTTCAATCGGTAATTTCGGCAGATGGCGACCTTTCACCTGCTGATCTATCTGCAGCAAAAAGCCGATCACTTGCTGCGCCGTGAGCCCGCTGCCGGCAAGCGGGTTGTTCACCGCCCGGCAATAATCATTTAGTTCCTCCCGGTAGATCTCCAGCATCCGTATTTCCAGTTCGAGTCTGGCTGTTTGGGGCCTGCCCAGTTCGATGACGCGTTTGAGTTCAGCCAGGACATCACGCTTGTTGGTTTTATGGCTGTGCAGTTCCAGGCAGGCTATGCCCAGGTCAATATTATCCAGTCGCCGCTTCACTACCTCCAGCGCAGCCATTTTTTCAGCCACGAATAAAACCTTTTTACCCTGACCTACGGCATTGGCAATAATATTGGTAATGGTTTGCGATTTTCCGGTACCCGGCGGTCCCTGGATGACCAGGTTGCCCCCTTGCTGTACAGCCAGCATAGCCAGCAGCTGGGAGCTGTCGGCATCAACCACCCGGAACAGGTCATTGGCTTTGGTATCCGCATCCAGATCACTTTCTTCTTCCGGGATATCTTCATGAAATCCGGTTCCCAGCAGGGCTGATACATTGATATGATCTTCGGGCTTAGCGGATTCAGGCCATTGTTCGGTATCGAGGTCATTATAGATCAGGAATTTGCCGAAAGAGAAAAAGCCCAGTTCGACAGCGTCGGCATCGATGCTCCAGCCAGCTTCCCTGGTAATGTGGGACTGCACATCTTTGATGTAATTATTAAAATCAAACTCCTCTGCCTCCGGCATGTCCGGAATAGTGAGATTGAAATCGCTTTTCATTTTGGCTTGCAGGGACAAGTTAGCACCGATCTCGCTGCCGGTATACCTCAGGCGAAAACGTTCCTGTGCACTGGAGCGTTCCAGGCTCACCGGCACCAGGATCAAAGGGGCCGAACGTGGGGTTTCGGCATCTCCGGTCTCATACCAGCGGAGCATGCCTAAAGCGAGATAGAGCAGGTTGACGCCCTGTTCTTCGATACTTGTTCGCGCAAAATAATACGTATTTAACAGGCGGCTTTGCAACTTTTGCTCATCTTCGTCCGTTTGCAGGCGGGTGTCGTGATACTTGGCTTCCCCCTCAGGAAAAAGCTGCCCCTCCTTCAGTGCCAGAAAAGTCATTGCCTTTTGCTGACGGACGAGGATATTATAAATAGCAGCTGCTTTTTCGTCAACGATATGAACACCTTTGCCCCTGGTTAGCTTGTAATTCAATAACGGATTGCGAAGTCCCAGGTCGAGCAATTCCTTTCGAGAAGCCGCTAAACGCGACTGTATAGTTTCCTGCATAAGTCAAAGCTAATAATTTACGGCCAAACCGGGAATCCCCGTATAGCAAATCAGATTTATGTTACCTGTTGAACAGGTCGTGATCAACAAAACTAAGGTGGGAAGGCTCTTAACGCGCCATCGTCTTGCCTTATCTCTGCCGCTAAGCCCGCAAATACCTTTGATCCGCCTGGCCGGTGCAGTATCCGTGTCCAATTTGTTAAAAAATGTTAAAGATGTTTGAAATTTTTCAGCAGCTTTTTTTCTTTGAATCATCAATTTTTAAACATTAAAACAATCATAGCAAAGGCATTTTTTGAAAGCTATCATTAACCAATTTTAGTTATTAGATCATGTTATCCAAATCTATTATTCCCCCTTCCAGCGTAAAACACAGTATTACATTCTTTCTGTTATTTCTTGTATCAGGCTTCCTTTGCGAGGCGCAACAACAGCCGGTTGCCTGGCCCGCCGGAAAATCCGGTTTCGTCGCCAAACTGATGAACATCGAGGCCGCGACAAGCGAAACTTTCCGTTACAGCACGACCCTGCATAACGGTTCCGGCGGTGCACGTGTATATGAACTCAAGGCGGACCTCCCGGCCGGCTGGACAATTTCTTACAAGGTAGACGGCATTCAGGTCAGTTCGATCAATATGGACGCAGGCAAAACGCAGGACATCGTTATCGAAATAAATTCTCCCGCCGCTGCCGAGCCGAAAAAATACCCGATCCCCGTTAACGCGATAGCAGGTACAGAGACTTTGATATTGAACTTGGAAGCCGTCGTTAAAGGCTCCTATAGCCTGGCGCTGAGCACGCCAACGGGAAGATTGAGCGATGAGGTAACCTCCGGCAGTAAAAAAGAATTACTGCTCACTGTAAGCAACACCGGTACCTTACCATTGAACGACCTGCAGGTGTCCTCGCAGCTGCCTTCAGGCTGGGAAGCTACCTTCGAACCTTCCAACGTCAAACAACTGTCTGCAGGAAAAACAGCCGATATAAAAACAACCGTGAAAGTACCGGATAAAACTATCGCCGGAGATTATGCTGCCAGCTTTACTGCTTCGAACACCAATGCGAACTCCCAGATTGCTTTCCGGCTGCTGGTTAAAACATCCCTGCTTTCCGGCTGGATAGGTGTTGCGGTCATCCTGCTGGCCGTAGGCATCGTTTACTACCTCGTTCGCAAATATGGCAGAAGATAAAAAAGTCAATCCGTTTTTCAGCAATGAACGATCCTATTATTCAATTAACGGGCTTAACCAAGCATTATGGCCCTATTAAAGCGGTTGATGCTCTAGATCTTACTATCCAGCGGGGCGAAATTTTTGGCTTGCTGGGGCCTAACGGAGCAGGCAAAACCACCACCATATTGATGATGCTCGGGCTGACCGATCCCACCAGCGGCACGGCTATAGTTTGTGGCTATAATGCGACCAGCAACCCGATGCGGGTAAAACGGAAAGTGGGCTACATGCCTGACAGCGTCGGTTTTTATGATAACATGACGGCCCTGGAAAACCTCATCTATATCGGCAGGCTGAATGGCCTGCCTGAAAACGAGCTTAAAAATCGGTGTGCAGAAGTGCTGGAAATCGTGGGATTGACGGCAGACCGACATAAGAAGACCGTAGCTTTCTCACGGGGTATGAAACAGCGGCTGGGTCTGGCCGATGTTTTGATCAAAGATCCTGAGGTCATCATTTTGGATGAACCGACCCTCGGTATCGATCCGACGGGCGTAAGGGATTTTTTGGAGCTGATCAAACATTTAAGCCGTCAACGAGGTTTGACAGTCCTGCTATCGTCGCATCATTTACATCACGTCCAGCAGGTTTGCGACTGTGTCGGGATATTTGTAAAAGGCAAACTCATCGCGCAGGGCAATATCGGTTCACTTTCCAGTCAGTTATTTGGTGCTGATGGTCATGTCACTTCCATTAAACTCGAACAACCGATCCCGGAGCCCTGGACTTTGGAAGCGGAACTCCGGGCATTGGATGCCATTAACAAGATCAGTATCTATCGTAATGAACTGGAACTTACCAGCGATCGTGATATGACTGCTGTACTCGTTCGCTTCCTGGTTGAAAAGGGTTACGACGTGACCGGCGTTCACCAAAGAAATTATGGCCTCGACGACATCTATCAGCAATACTTTGAATCCAACAATACAAGAAAATACACGCTATGAAAAGTCACACACCTGAAAAAGCGCCTTTCAGCGTCATGGTTCACAAGGAAATAGCGGATCATATACGTAGCTGGCGCTTCGGCATATTACTGGCGCTGATTTTGCTGACGTTTATAGCCTCCATGTACGTGTCACTGCAAAACATTAAAGCCGCAATAGCGAATGTAAAAGATCCGGATCACCTGTTTTTATATCTCAAGCTATTAACGACTACGGACAATTCTATCCCGCCATTCCATGTGTTTTTGAGTTTCCTCGCTCCTTTACTGGGCATCAGTCTGGGTTTTGATACGGTCAATTCAGAACAGAACAGCGGCACCCTTACCCGGCTGATGGCACAGCCCATCTTCCGTGACAATTTACTGCTGGCTAAATTTGTCAGCGCATTGATGATCGTCAGCTTTTTATTCACAGCGTTGGTTTTACTGATGATTGGCGGCGGCTTGTTGCTGACCGGGGTGGCCATCGAGCCGTCCGAAGTGCTTCGTATAGCCGGTTTTGTTTTGATCACCATCTTTTACGTAGCCTTTTGGCTCAGTCTGTCGATCGTGCTGTCCATCCTGTTTAAACAGGCGGCAACCTCTGCACTTGCGGCGATCGGGATCTGGCTCTTCTTTTCTATATTTTACCAGATCGTGATCAATCTCGCAGTCAAATCCGTTTTACCCGACGCGGCGAATATGAGCCAGGCGGAAGCTATCAGTTATAATGACTTGATATTGAATCTACTGCGTATAGCACCGAGTCAGCTTTATTCGGACGCCGTGACTACGCTGCTGATGCCTTCAGTACGCAGTCTCGGCCCGGTCACTATGGAGCAGATGGCCGGCGCCATACCTGCACCGCTGCCGGTTAAAGAAAGTGTCATGATCGTATGGCCGCAGGTCAGCGGCCTGATCGCATTAACAGTAAGTTGTTTTGCAATGGCTTATTTCCTTTTTATGCGCCGCGAAATACGGAGTTGAATGTGTTATTGAAAGATAGTGGCGTGGGAGGGAATGATAATAATATTTTGATCAGTAAGTTTCAATTGTTCCCCATCCTTATCCGGCGAGGAAGTTGTTATAGATGGGATCAGGCATCTTGTTCAACTAGGAAGCGCTTTAATAAATGAAGATTTTCCAAGGCTGCACCAGCAGTATTATTAAAATAGGCATAAACGCATTTACCCTCTTCCAGCCACTCGTTGATATAAGACGCATATTCAGAAAGGAAACTGTCGCTATAGCTTCCCTTATAATTGCCGGACGGGCCATGGAAACGAAGGTAAACCAATTCATCAGCGGTTATTTCCATAGGCGTGGCAGACTTAGGCATATCCTGTAATACCATTGCTGTCTGATGCCGGTTTAACAATTCAAAAACATCGTCCTTATACCAAGACGAATGGCGGAATTCGATAGCAACAGGCCATGTATCAGCACTTAGCATATCCAATAATATCTCTAATTGTGGCAAGACGTTTACCTGCAGGCTTGGTGGCAATTGAACCAGTAAGCATCCTTGTTGCGTTTCGGGCAACCGGATCGCTTCCATAAAGGAACTGACATCCTGCGGATTGAAAAACAGTTTTTTTTCATGGGTGATCCCTTTCCAGAGTTTGAAGGTAAAACGAAAATCGGCACTTACTTCGGTCGCCCATCGCGCAATCGTTTTGGACTGTGGGATCCTGTAAAACGAGCTGTTAATTTCAACACTGTTTTCCTGCAAGGAATAATATCCCAGCCTGGATAGCTCGCTATATTCCGGCGGGAAATCGCGTTTGGGCAGGTCTATCTGTAAACCGCTGGTGCCACCAAAGAATTTTCCTTCCATCAGTCGAGAATAATATACCAGTGATGGTCATCATCCAATGCATAGATTAATCCATCACTCATTTCATAAACATCACGGCCATATTTTTGGCTGAAGTAGATTTTTTCATCACGGATCACCGTGCCGTTATTTTCTACCCGCAAAAAGAAAAGCAGTGCACCTAAGTTAGGTGCAACATCTTTAAGATGCCTGGCCTCCCCTTCCTTTACAAATGCCGAGCTCATGCCTGTTTAAGTTTTGCTTCCATGCTTTGGGTGGTATGTGGAACTGCCATTAAGCGTTCTTTCGGGATCAGTTTACCAGTAGAACGGCATATTCCGTAAGTCTTGTTTTCGATACGGGTCAGCGCGGCCTCAAGCTGACCGATGAACTTTTTCTGTCGTCCTGCCAACTGGTTGGTTTGTTCCTTCTCATAAGTCGCCGAACCATCTTCCAGCGTTTTTCCGGCAATTGCTGCATCATCGCCGTTAGAGCCGGAAGCGCTGAGCGTTCCAACCAGGTCCTGCAATTCTTCACGTGCGACATTGATCTTATCTTTAATCAAGGTTTTGAACTCATTTAATTCGGTATCGTTGTATTTCGTTTTACTATTTTCTGGTTGCATGATTGGGTTAACAATGATTTATGTAAATAGTTGGGTATAATTAAAAAGAGGCTTATTTGTTTGTTCGTCCTTTCTGACCAAAGGTTATTCACCATCCTCTTTGTCGCTTTCAGCTTCCGCTTTTTTGTCCTCTTCCAGCAGGTTGGTACCGATCGGATTAGCAGCAAGCAGTTTGGCAAACCAGGCCAGGTTGGCGGTCATATAGCGGAGCGTTTTGTTGGTGTATAAATAACGTTTCCCACCGCCATCGACGTAATCTTTTTCGCCGCCGGCCATCCCGACCCAATAAGCATTCACATTGGGGGGAATAGTAAAGCCAACTTCCTGGAGCGCCCAAAGCACCTGAGCGGCGCAGCTATGCGCTCCATCCTCATTGCCTGTGATCAAACAACCACCTACTTTATTATAGGGCATATACTGACCATTTTCTTTACTGCTCAGTTCTTCGTCGCGAAAGATCGCGTCCAGCCGTTCTATCACTTTTTGCGAAGTAGAAGCAAGGTTCCCCATCCATATCGGCGTGGCTATAATAAAAATTTGACAGGCTTTGATCTTTTCAAGGATAAGCGGCCATTGATCGCCCTCCCCCTCATCCGAAGAATTGCCGGTTAAAACCTGGTAATCATTCAGGCGGATGATCTCAGTTTCGAAACCCTGTCCCTCCAATTGCTCTGCTGCCTTCTCTGCCAGCGCGCCCGTGTTGGAGAACGCAGGGCTCCGTTTAAGTGTACAGTTGATGATTAATGCTTTCATAGATATATTTTGATTTGATGATTGATGTTTTACATTTTTAATATTTTAACATTAGCCGATGGTTCTGCAAGCGAATTATAATCTTTCTCATTCTTCAGGAACCGAAACGCTTCATCTATTATTCTTAAAGCGCTCCGGTACAAAACCTGGTCGCCGTTTTTCAAGGATGTCAACAGTTGTTGTTTTTTCCGCATGTATTTTCCGGCATGTTGGAGATCGTGCTTTAAAACCCAGATGATATTATAGATCAGATCGCCATATTTAACGGTTTGTGCAGCAGAACTTATCGTGGTCAATCTTGCGGCCTCCCTTGCCTGCCGTGCTTTTTTCTTCAAATCGGGATAGTTTTTTTTCGTGAATACATCGGTCAGCTCTACAGTGCAATTGAGGATAAAATCTGCTTCCTGTTCTGTATAACCGAAAACGGTTAGTGCCGAATAGAGTTCAATTTTGGTTGTTTCAGTTTCCTCGAAAAGATCATGACAAAGACCGATCTCGTAGCCTAAGGGGATGACAGACGCTAATTCAGCAACCGCCACCAGGTGGTTGATGTAGGGTTCGGTTGTATGCCTGATCAGCTGACCTTCATGTTGTTGTTTTATCCAGTTAAGTAGTTTATCGGTGCGGTTCATTTGGACTTATCCAGTTTGAAATAACCTAAATGAATCTTGTCATCCGGAATGCCGGTTCCGTTGCCGAAGACAATGCGGTATTGCGCTTTTGAGGCCGGTGATAGCAGGTCTTCAATGTAGTGGACACTATACATATCAATACCGTATTTCTTATCGATGTGGGCGGAAGCCATACCCTTCAGTGAATTGGTTTTAAAGAACAGGCTTTTCTTTGCTAACTGGATGGCAGCCAAACGGCTGTTTCGTACAGTGAGCACCGTATAGTGCTGTTCTTCCAGCTCCCCTCAGGTGCAACCACCCAGGCTCAGGAAGAAGAGTTTATTGCCTGAAGCGGGGCCGTCGTCAGCTAAGGGTACAACACGTACTGCACAATCATCTACTTTGTTAACCTCCCGCCAACCGTCAATATGCAGGCTGTGACCCGCATCCGGCCAAAAGGCCCGCGCTTCGGGCAACAGGGCAGACGGGTTGTCGGCAATGCCAAAGAAATAATTATGTTGCTTAACCACCCTGCCGGGGGCTTCGGCACCTAACAATAACAAGTATAACTTCATGCCATTAATCTTTCAATAATGATACCAGAGGCCTCCTCGCTGAAATCGAGACCGGAATAATCAGGGTTGTAGCCACCGATATAAGGCACAGCCATCATATAGATCCGTTCATTATACGCACCGTAGGCATCAACCACCTGAAAATAATCATTGATGGTGATGCCGGAAACTTTCAGGTAGTAATCGCCATGGTCATCTTTTGAAACCGGCTTACCGGCATTCATGGCTTTAAGCCCCTCATCCGCCGAACTAAATTTGAGCTTAGCAGGTGTAACGGTGCGCCCTTCGATCAGGTTTTTAAACGGAAGATCTTCAAAGGCTAAATGTGGTTGGCCCACACAATCCACATAAGTTTGATAATGTACACTTTGTTCGTTTTTACCCTCGTCTGTATAATGGTAGATAGCACCACCATTTTCATGTGGTTCTACACGGCTTTCATCACCAACCGGGATCAGTTCCAGCACGCCTGCCCGGTGCAGCGCTAATAACTCCTCGCTGGAACTTTGCGGGATGTAGGCGATCACAATAGAGATCAACGGCGTAAGGGATTGCTGCAAACGCTGCATATCTTCTGCAGAAAGGTGTTTGGCAGGGTAGTTTAACGAAAAGCTCAATACACCGAGCATTTCCTTCCAGTAAACAGATTTTTCCCGTTTGATGGATTGCTTAGCTTCGGCATATTCTGCCTTTAATAATTGAAAAGGATCAACTTCCTCGCGCAAAGCCATCATAGCGTTCACAAATTCTTCCAGGCGCATGTCTTTGATCTTTTCGTAAAATTCCGGTTCTTTTGCCTGTATCGGCAATTTAAAGTCCCGGTCAAAAATATAATCCAGGGACAAAAAACCGTTGTTAGCTTTAATATGGGCTTTGATCTCGTCTTTAGTCAGCAGGCTATCATTAGATAAGTGCGAATCTTCCAAATGGAAACGTACTGCGGGCAGCATGCCGTTCCGGGTATGCATTACCAGTTTAAAATCAGGGTGATCGGAGAAAGGTTTATAAAACAACTTGCCGCCTTTATCTTTATCAAAAGTCCCGTTATGACGGGCCAGCGTCCGGATAGCGTCAACCGCGGTGAGGGATGAGCCTTTGATGGCAACCGGGTGGTTAAGCTTCAGGGCCAGCTTGGCGGGCGGATATGGTGAATCAAAATAGTTAGCGACCTTGCCCTCGTACGTTTTCGGCCAATTATGTCCTGTACAAATAATCACCCGGTCAAATTCGGTTTGCTCTCCGTCTCCTGTCTCAACGATGACCAGGCCTTTTTCGGGCTGATCAAGAATATCGGTTACCGTCGTGTTATATCGTATAGCATAAGTAATACCGGTTTCCCTGGCTTGTTTTTGCAGCAGGTCAAATTGTGCGATAAGGTACTGGCCGAACAATAAACGCGGCAGCACTTTGTATTCATTGAAACGGGCGGCGTCCATATGGTATTTATCCAGCGTATCTTTAGAAACGGATTTAACCCAGTTATCCAGAGAAGTAACTAAGGGCGGAATCTCATTACCAGAAACGTTGGTAATATGCTCATCATTGGCACCTTCGGCGCTGTAGGGCATGCCCGATCCTAACTTATTTTTCCGCTCAAAGATGGTAATACTGAAATCCGTGTTCCCGGTGTTTACCAGTCGTTTGAACATGAACAGGCCGCTTGGGCCTCCGCCCAGTATGGCGATGCGCTTTTTATTTTCCAATTTATCAGGTTTATGGGAATAGATAGAGGTTAATACATCTTGAGGCTAATTGTCTTTCATTTGATTGCAAAGCGCCGGGTTATCTCGGATATGGCTCAGGTGCTCAATGACCTCCTGCACTTCATCATTATTTAATTCCCGTTGTCCATCTGCAGTATAAGTAAAGAGTTTACCAGGTAATTCAAATGTGATGTAACCGAAATACTCAGGATCTTTAATTCGTTCGAGGTGCAGGGTACTTTCTTTGCTCCTGCTCATCAAAGGATTACCTGCGCCGATATCGAGAAAAATACTGTACGTATGGGTAATTACCGTATGGCCATTCAAATGGGCAGCTGTATCCGGGATCACCATTAATGGGCAACCTTGTTCGAGTTGAAAAAATAGCGGGTTCATGCTGCTGTAAATGTTTACAGCTACTACAATATGCAGCCTGTTTAGTTTTAGCCAGGCAACCTAAAATATTATTAAACAATATTTTCTCTTATAAATTAAGCAAACCCCTTCAGTCTAAAATCATTATGAACCAAACAGACAGATCACCGATTTAGAGTTTATCATAGGTTTAGCGGGAGCTTATTTTACCGGAACCATCAGCAACTTTAATAGCATAAGTTGATCGGATGGCCATAAATGCAAAAAAAACAATTGTACTGATGGCAAGTATAATATAGATATAGTCTACGGTTTTAAATGAGCTCTCTTTGGTCATAATATGTCAAGAATTCAAATATAATTATTTCTTTTACAGGCATTAAGAATACCTCACTCCGTGTGGTTTTAATCGTAAATCAATGATACATCGTCCACTTTAGTTAACATTAAACGGAAACATCAACGGTAAAAAATGAAAAGTTGGGTTAGCCTGCACCTGGCTATTATTTACTAACGCCATTCCTCCATCGGGTTGTACGCAACCAGATATTGTAATTCGTTAACGTGAATAGCTTTCAATGGAATAGGTTCTGTGAGCGGGAACGAGAGGGCCGTCTCAACCATGCTTAGCATTCGGGCAAGTTGCTCAATACCTGGTTCAACAGATACGCTTACACGATATTGTTTCTCAATCGCTACTTTATCGGCTTTACTAACCAATTTCAATTGCCATGGCTTATCTTGTTTAAAACCATGTTCTATTGCTATGTTCCGTATATCAAACAGGTATTCCATTACTTGCGTGTTTCTAACTCCGTTTGTCTTCAATCTTTTTTCTTTTTATTAATTGATAAACTATCGCTTGATGCCGATTTTTTACCTGCCTGATAATCTGAAGTCAACTTATTACCGCCTACTGCGGGAGCCTTTTTTACGTTTTTACTACCTTTATCTTTACTCATGATTGTTTTTCGATTAATACCATTTCGACGTGCGTTTTTTCAGGAAATCACTTCAGCAATTTCATAAAATTCTGTTTGTATATTCAAACCTTATTTGTGGACATTAAATTTAACCTTGGTAAGTTATCGATATTTAATTCTATTTGTCCCGGCACATGACTTAACAACACATGACATATCAGCAACATAATGCACGTTAATAAAAAGGTACTGATTTCCGGCGCAAGCATTGCCGGCCCCACTTTGGCGTTTTGGCTGATCAGATACGGCTTCGATGTAACGATAGTGGAACGTTCAAAATCCTTAAGAATGGGCGGCCAAAATCTGGATATAAGAGGTGCTGGTCGCGCTATTGCGAGAATGATGGGCATAGAAAAAGAGATCCTTGCTGCAAATACCGGGGAGATCGGCCTTCAGTTTGTTGATAGCGATAACAGGGTTAAGGCTGCCTTTCCGAGCGATGGTGGCGGCAGTTTCACCAGCGAAGCAGAAATTTTGCGGGGCGACCTTGTTAATATACTATACAACCATACAAAAGATGACGTGAAATATATTTTTGGCAAGCATATAACAGCAATTGACCAGCATGATAGCAAAGTTAATGTAACCTTTAGTGATGATAACAAGGAGGAATATGATTTGCTGATCGCCGCCGACGGCGTTCGGTCAACCACACGGGCGTTGATTTTTGGCGATGAGCCCAAAGTTGAATTTATCGGGCTATATAATGCCTGGTACACCATCCCTAAAACAGAGACAGATACCCAGTGGGCCCGCTGGTACACGGCAACAGGATCAAGGGTTATGCTGATCCGGCCGGATAATCATGGTACGGTCCGGGCATCATTTAGTTTTCTTTCAGATGACGCCGACATACAAAAGTTATCAGCAGGCGAACAAAAAAAGATCCTGAAAGAAAAACTATCGGGTGCCGGATGGGAAGAAAAGCGTTTGACGGAAGAGATCGAAAAAAGCGATGATGTGTATTTCGACGGCATCAGTCAGATTCACGCCCCAAGGTGGTTCAATGGTCGTACAGGGATGATCGGTGATGCAGCTTATTGTCCCACTCCTTTAACAGGCATGGGTACTACATTAGCTATTGTTGGAGCTTATTTGTTAGCAGGGGAATTGTCACGGCATAATAATCATGAAGCCGCCTTCATCGCCTATGAAAAACGCATGCGCCCGTTTGTTGAAGAAGTTCAAAGCCTGCCGCCCGGAGTTCCTTGGCTTGCACATCCAAAATCTAAATTCGGCGTAGCTATAGTTAATACGGTAGCGGGAATATTGGCAAGCAGTTTTGTAAAACGAATCGGTAAACTTTTTGAAAGTAAAAACAAGGATGTGACGAAGGATGAAATTGAGCTACCTGATTTTAAAACCGTTTAATCAACATCATAACTTACTTTGTGATTCATTATCCCATAATCGCTCCACAAAAGCATAGCTGCATTTATGCTGCCATGGGCCACCCAGATACTGCCAAAGGTCTACACCAACGATGTCAACTGGAAAAGGTTCAAAGCTAACGGAAAGCTCCTTTATCAGCGTACTCGCCCGCTCAGGCGTAGTTTTATTCATAATGGTAATATGGGGCCGGAAGCCCTGCAAGTCCTGAGGTATCAGTTTATTTTTAAAATGAGTACTTAATAATTTATGTAATAAATTTAGTTCTGAACTCTCCGCCCGGCAGGCTACACCCGCACCCAGGTGCATCAGGCCAACGATTTTCAACGAGAAAGGTTCATAAGCAAAGTCCTTCAATACTTTATAGGTTTCCGGGTCATTTGGCAACTGATGAAAAAGCATTAAATGAGCTTCTAAATAATTTCGTTCGGGCGGGAAATATAATTGTCGTTTAGTATTAAAAAAGCACTGGCTCTTTTCATCCCACTTCAGCGTTAATATCAGCGGTTCTTCCTGCATTTTTCTGAACAATATTTCACCTCATGCCATACCCTATCCCATTTTTTACGGCAGGTAAAAGGCCTGCCGCAGGTTAGGCAGATTTTTTGAGGCAGATTCTGCTTTTTAATCCCTTTCACAAATCGAGCTTTAGTTTAATGGCATCAAGTGTTATACGATCTTCCCAAGCCATTGCTCATGACATACATAGATATAGGCGGTTTTCTCAGATCACCTGAAAAGGCACTGCAAGGCAAACTTTCAAATATTCGTTCACCCAACACTAAACAACTGCTTTTAATTACATAGGGCCTGCTGTTCGCGTTATTGCCTAAAATCCCAGGCAGCTGTTCTATTTCTGAGCTTATTTAGTCGTCTCGGCTTTTTACCGGACACTAATAGTTCTAAAGTACTAATCAATGCACTGATCACAGTATTGGGTGTGATCAGTGGTGAAATGGTCTGGGGTATCCCGGGGATGTTCTTATCCATACCCATAATAGCGGTATTGAAAATTATATTTGACCGGGTTGAAAGCCTCAAAGCGTGGGGTATAATACTCGGCGATGAGGAACCGAAGCAAAACCGGCTGGCAAAGAAACTAACGGTAAGGAAAAAACCAGTCGCAACGTAATTCGTCGTCCCAGTTCAAGTACCAAGCGAAGCCAATTTTTTCCCGACTAATCCATAACCTGAAGGTTCTCTGATATTTTATAAGGGATCCAAAAAGATATAACTGTTCCCTGATTCACTTCGCTTTCGAGGGAGATCTCACCGCTCTGACCCTGGATCAATTCGCGACACAGATACAACCCCAGGCCGGTGCCGGGCTTTTGCCCTCCGGCCTGGTAATATGGCGTGAACAACTGCGCCTGCCTGTTTGCAGGAATACCCGAGCCGGTGTCGCTAACCACCACGTTTAGCTGGTAACCGGGGCCATATTCTACAAGTTCAGCTGTTACTGAGACGCTTCCCTGATCAGTATATTTAATGGCATTGCTTAATAAATTCAACAAGACTTGTTTAAGACGAAAACTGTCACCCTCAACAATGGTGTCAGAGTTCTCATTCCATGATAATTTCAATTGCAGGTTTTTATTTTCAGCCATAAAACGCATTGCTTCGATTGATTCGGCGATAGCTTCTCCCGGTTTAAAAGGCCCGCTTTGCCGCGTTTCCGCATAGCCCTGCTCCAGCTTACTGGCATCTAATACATTATTTATAGTTTCCAATACCATGCCGGAAGCCAGTGTAATTGCCCCCAGCTTCTGTTCTTGTTGCGCTGACAATAGTGTTTTTTTCATTGTAAAAACCGCACCGTTAATCGCCATTAACTTATTACGGATTTCATGGCTCATAATGGCCAGGATCTCAGATTTCTGACCGGCCAGCCGTACAGCGCGGCCATTTTCCACCCGGATACGCCTTTCCGCCCAACCGGCACGGCGGACATAAATCACCAGTAACACGATAAAGATCAACACGGCCACCAGCGAAATGCCGGTAAATGTATTCAGGTCAGCGGTTGCAGCCGCATAAGCTTTTAAAGTTGATTCGCGGCTTTGTTCATACGCAATTTGGTCTATATCCTGTAACTGCCGCGTTAATTGCCGCAGTTCGTTCAATAAATTAAGGTTAGCTGTTACGAGCGCCTGTCCGAATAATGCCATCCGCCCATACTGCGAGCCAAGTTCAGCCAGCAATTGTTTTGCTGATGCGTTGGAAAGACCGGCTTTTTCCCGTTGCCGCTGACGTACCGTGAGTACTTTCACCGATTGCGTTGTATGAAACGCATCTTTTATTCTGCGTAGTAAGCTATTTTTCGTTGTTTCCTTCTTGGTGGTAACAATCGTATCGACGCTAACCTGCACAGATGATGTATATTGGAGACTGCCCCGGTTATGGATGCGGTCAAAAGTGGTAACCCGAAGTAACGAATCAAAGTTTTTCCGGAGTCCAAATAACTGTCGTGACAAGCCAAGTTTTTGCTGCAGCTGTTGGTCGAGGTGTTTACGGCTTTCCGGAAGTGAACTGTCCCCACCTCGCCTATAGTGATCGATGACCAGATTCATTCCGCGAAAGATAGTATCCAGCCGCCGCTGATAAATAGCCAGATCGGCAGGGCTTCCGTCTGCCGCCGCTTTCTGGAAGTTATTCTCTGCGACGTCCAGATCTACCAAAAGTGCGGTAATCCCCTGGCGGTACGAAGGCGTTTTTAATTGCGTACTTAATTTGTCGAGTTTATGCGTAATGGCACGCCTTAAAACAAATGATCCTGTTGTCACCAAAAAAGTGAACAACAGGAAAATAATAAAAACCCGGTTAATGATCCCTGAAAAATTTCCTGTTGTTGTTGTTGTTGTTGTTGTCATGTGCTGATTGACATTGAACAGTTACATCCTTCATAAAGTTTTAGACCCGATCTTGCTGCAGCTTTACGATCTTTTCTTTGGTCTTTTCGATATCTTTATTCAGGTCCCTGATCTTTTTCTGATCTTTTTTTACCTTATTTTCAGCATCTTCAGCATCGCCTGTTTCATTCGCCGCCTTTTTGGCCGCCCTGGCAGCTTTACGTGCGTCACCGGTATCGCCACCTACGGCTGAGGAAGCTTCACTGCGGCTTTTTTCCTGTGCTTTACTTGAACTTTTGGATGCTTCTTCGGCAGCTGCCCGTTCATCAGGCAAACGGTTTTGAACTTTGGTCAGTTCCGCCTGGAGGTCAGTCAGCTTTTCATTTAATTTGCGCAACTGCTTGTTGATCTTAACGGTATCACGTTGGGTGGAATCATTCTTTTCAGTGGCCCGCGCAAAAGTTCCTAAACTAAGCAGCAGGGCAATCATTATTATCTTTTTCATGGTCGTTCTTTTAAAATGTACTCAAATGAACGCCATTGAATGATAGGCGGCAAGCCGCTCCGACGAAAACGAATTACGGGCCGACGAAAACAGGCCGCTATCCGTTAAAGCCATTCGCGAAATTCAGCCCTGAATCCCTCGCGGTATTGTTCAGTGACCGGGATAACGGTTTTTCCGAACCTGATGGTTAAGTGCTGAATATGTTCGATCTTGTCAAGGTTGACGATAAAGGAGCGATGCACACGCATGAAACGCTTTCCGGCAAGACGTTCTTCCATCGCTTTAAGCGTAGATAACGCTACTATCGTTTGCTCGCCGGTAAATACTTTGACGTAGTCTTTAAAACTTTCGATATAACAGATGTCGCGGATATTTACCCGGATCAGGTCGTGTTCCACTTTTAAAAACAGATACTCATCAGATGGCGGGGTTTTAGATCCGTTTGTCAAAGTGCGCACCTTGGCTGCTGCCCGGTAAAAGTCTTCATAGGAAAATGGCTTGACCAGATAATCTACGGCATCTACCTTATAACCATCAACAGCATATTCACGGGAGCCGCTGATGAGGATGACGCGCGGTATGTTCTCCCGCGACATATCTTTTAGAGTACCGGCAAAAGTAACTCCGTCTATCCCCGGCAAATTAATATCCAGCACCAGTAAAGCGACACCGCCTGATTCCAGCCTGCTCAAAGCCTCTGGCGCATTGTCGTAGGATCCTTCCAAATGCAGAAAGGGTATCTGATCTACCATTTCGCAGACGTAAGCATTGACATCCGGATCATCATCGATCACCAAACAGTTAAGTACTTTTTCCATCGGGCTAAGATATGATGGCTCGCGATCCTTTCCAACTTTGATAAAGTTGGTTGATCATAACGGTCATCCTTTGGTCGTTATTCGAACCCAGTTGTGAGGGGCATTCATGCTAAAAAAAGGCAATACGTAAATGACATTTAGTTTAGCGGCAAACTGAAATAAAAAGAACTGCCTTTTTCGATCTCGCTTTCTGCCCATATTCTTCCATCATGCCGTCTGATGATTTCGGCGCACAAATAAAGCCCGATACCGAATCCGGAAACATGGCCCAGGGATTCAGCACGGTAATACCTGTCGAAGACATGTTTAAGGTCGTCAGGCTTGATGCCGATACCTGCATCACTTACTGAAATTACGGCTTGCTTATTTTCAAGCCTGCAGTTAATAATGATTTCCGTACCGGGCCTCGAATATTTGACCGCATTGCTGATCAGGTTGTTCAATACCTGACCGATCTTTTCATGGTCGCCGAAAATCTTCACTGATGATTTACAGGCAAAAGTGATAGTGTGCGTTGTGTGCATAGGATCAACTTCTTCACGAGCTTCCGCAAATAGTTCCTGTATGTCGAACAATGCTTTACTGATGGCAATCTGACCGGATTCCAATCGGGAAACATTCAAAAAGCCATTGATCATGGCGATCATCTTTTTAACCTGTTTAGCAGATTGTTCCAGTGAACGCTCAATAAATTGACCATCAGCTTTACCGAGTTTGACCTGCATTACCTGAAGATACGCGTTAAGGGAAGTAAGCGGTGTTTTCAGCTCATGGCTTACCATGCCTATAAAATCGCTTTTACGCTGTTCTTCTTCCTTCATTCGCTGGATATCGGTCGTCGAACCGACCCACATAGTGATCTCGCCTTCTTCATTTAACACAGGTGAGGCAATATTCAGGTGCCAGCGATAGTTGCCGTTAATATCTTTAAAACGCATTTCACTCTCCAGCGCCATTCGTTTAGTAGCAGCTTCGCGTAATTTCTCTGCGAATTCCGGGATATCATCCGGATGCATTATGGAGTGATAACCAAAATCACGCAGATCCTCGAAATTCATACCTGCATAATCCAGCCATTGTTTATTAAAAAAAGTGATCTCGCCGCTGGGCAAAGCATTACTGATCTTGGCAGGCACCAAATCTGCAAGATAACGGAAATGTTTTTCGCTATCCTCCATCTTTTGGGTGGCCAAATGTTACTGGGTAATGTCCATTACAACCCCGGTAAATGCTGAAAATGCGCCAGATGGATCAGCCTTCAGGTTGCCGATGGCGCGCAGCCAGCGCAACTGTTGATCATGCAGGCCTTTTACGGGATAAGTTACATCGTAATCACCGTGATTATAAATGGCATTTTCCAGTTTATCCGACACAAATCCACGATATTCTTCAGTGATCTGGGCAATAGCTTGCTCAATGCTTAGTGGTTCGTCCGGGTAATACCCAAACAACTCTTTTAAGCGGGTGTCAGTGATAAACTCTCTTGTCTCAGAATTGATGAACCAGGTTCCAAAATTAGCCGCTTCAATTGCCAGGCGAAGTGCAGTTTCACTTTCTTCTACCTGTCGACGGGCTTCCTGTAGCTGCTGGTTTACTAAAGCCAATTCCTGATTTGTAGCGGTCAATTCTTCATTGGATGCAGCTTGTTCTTCATTGGTCGCCGCCATTTCTTCGTTTATAGCCTGCAATTCCTCTGAACTTTGCGCGAGTGCCTGTTCCATTTGCTTGCGCTCGGTCACATCGCGGGTAGTGCCCGCAACCGCCGCCACTTCGCCTTCTTCGTTTAGCACCGGTATTAAAATATAATCATATATACGCTTCCCTAAAGTTGCGTGGGGGAAAGAGACTTCTCCCCTAACGGATTTCTTGGTAGCCCGCACCTGATCGATCTCCCGTTCGTGCATTTGTGCATGCCATTCTTCGTAACCATTTTCACGCAGGCCTTTACCAATGGCGGTATCCCAAGTTTTGCCCCACATGGAAAGCAAGGCGCTGTTGACATAGGTAAACCGGTAATCCAGGTCCCAAACGTACATCAGATCGGGGGTACCTGAAGTAATGGCCTCATAAACCCTTTTCTGCTGATCGGCTTGTTGCCTTACATCCTGCAGGGCCTCCTCAACCTGCTTGCGCTGCGTGATATCGCTCGCCGTACCGAACCATTCCACAATATTGCCTTTGTTATCCAAAATAGGTACAGCACGTGAAAATGTCCAGCCGGGTGAACCATCTGTTCGCAACACCCGGTGTTCTAACTGAAATATTTTCTTAGCCTTTATCGCCTCTTCTATTGCCGCATTAACCTTATCTAAATCGTCGGGATGAACGTTCCGCTCCCGCCAGCCGGCAATAGGTTTATCGGTGTCTTTCAAAAAACCGCGTCCATCGAGTTCGTTCATTATCTCCCAATCCGCACTCACGCTATATATCACATCAGATGTGGCGGTTACCAACGCCCTGAGGCGTTGTTCACTGGCAGAAATCGCTTTACGTTCTTTAACCTGCCGTGTATTTTCCAGCACCCAAACAGCTAATTTGGTCACTTTACCGGTTTCATCCTTTACAGGCGCGTAAACAAAGGTCACAACGATGGTTTCCTCAAGACCATGCCTGATCAGCATCAGTTCCGCTTCTTCCGCATAGTAGGCCTCTCCAGTTTGCACTACACCAACCATCGCAGCTTCATAATATGTCCGGGCTTCTGCAAAGGGTTCCCAGTACCACTTGCCTATAATGGCTTCTTTAGGCTTACCCGCAATTTCCAGAAACTTATCATTGAGCATTTCAGCTTTGAAAGTAAACGCATCCAAAATGCAGATGCCTATCGGGGCGCTTTGTACGATCGTGTGTAACTGCTCATTATCCTGTAAATTCATAATGCTCAAAAAACTGAAAAACAGGCAAATTGTTTGATTGTAAAACTGCTATATTTACTTATAATCCACTGGCATTGAAGAAGAGAATATTGATCATTGAGAACGACCAGGATATCCGGCATATCGTGGAATTCATTTTAGAAGAGAAGGGATTTGAAACGCTAAGTATTCCAGAGCCAGCTGATCTGGCTGAGATCAGCTCATTCAAACCCGATCTGATTTTGCTTGACGAGTTTATCAACAGCAAACCTGGTCACCGCTTGTGCCGTAAGATCAAACAGGTACCAAACCTCGCGGTCACCCCTGTAATTATCCTTTCAACCGCTAACGATATTGAACTGATCGTTGAAGAATGCGGGGCCAACGATCATATCCGTAAACCTTTTGATATAGAAGACCTGATCATTAAAGTGCTTAGGCTCCTTAGCTACCAGCCATTAACACATATCGGAGTATAGATTCCTCCATCGAACTGGTTAACAAACAACTCAAACCCGGTTGCAAAATCCTTATTTTACTACAAAATATGCTAAATATGAGGCTATTGCAATTGATCTTTCACCTTATTGAGCAGCACATCGATGTCAAAAGGTTTGGGAATAAAATCGTTTGGAGCTCCCTTTTGATTTAATGAATCTGAAAGGTTGTGCGTACCGGAGATCAGGATTACCGGTATATGGTGTGTGTTTTCATCTTCCTTTAATTTGCTGCAGATTACCCGGCCATCCATATCGGCCAGCATCACATCCATCAGTACAAGATCTGGATTGAACTCGCTGATCACAGCTTTGACCTGTTCTCCAGTGGAAAGTGTTTTCACTTCAAAACCACTATCGGTCAACAAGTAGGATACCACATCCAAAATGTCCTGGTCATCATCCAGGATGAGTATTCGCTTGCCCATAGAGTTATATATTTATTTGGTTAGCATAGTGCGAATACGATGCCAGTAAAGCACGCGCTCACATAATAATGAATAAGGATTATTAAATGTATCTTTGTGATGTTCAGCTATGATAGAAAAAGAGTTACCGGTTCCGGAGAATGAAGCTGAAAGGCTGATCGCATTACAATCTTACGATATTATCGACAGCGGTGAGGAAAAGGATTTCGACGCAATAGCTTCTATAGCGTCTGCCATTTGCGGTACGCCGATCTCGCTCATCACTTTCATTGACGAAAAACGCCAGTGGTTTAAATCACATATAGGTACAGACCTGACCGAAAATTTCCGTGACCTTTCTTTTTGCACTTACACTATTGCAGCACCCAATGAGATCCTGATCGTACCGGATGCTTTGCAGGATGAGCGTTTTGCAGATAATCCGGTCGTGACGGAAGCGAATGTTACTTTCTACGCGGGCGTGCCCCTTGTTAATGAAGATGGTTATGCTTTAGGTACCTTATGTGTGCTGGATCAGCAGTCGCACAATTTTAGCCAGGGACAAATTGATGCGCTAAAAGCGCTGGCCAAACAGGTAGTAGATAAAATTGAACTGCAGCGTAAAGTGTCGTTACTCGAAAAAACCAACCAGGAGCTATTGAACGCGAATGTACTGATCCAGAAGTTCGCTTCGATGGCCGCCCACGATATCAAAAACCCGCTGAGCAGTATTAAGTTAACCTCGCAGGCCCTTCGTAACCGAAAGGAAATTGCCATGAGCGAAAACTGTTTGCGACTGGTAAACATGAACATCTCTGCAACCGATAACCTTTTGATGCTGGTTGACGAAATGATGGCCTATTCCAAGAACCCGGCCTTATTACTTGAAAAGCGGCAGGAGTTTGAACTGAATGCTTTAATCAATCGGATTATGAGTTTGTTGACTGTACCTGACAGCATGAGCATTGAGCTACCTTCCTGTAAGCATTCTTTACATTTTTCGATCATTGCCATAGAGCAGATTCTGATCAATCTGCTGAGCAACGCTATCCGTTACAATGATAAGGCTGAGGGACGGATACAAATCCGCTTTACCGAGGACGACGAATACTATTACCTGGAAATAGAAGATAATGGAATGGGAATCCCCGAGGCTTACCTGGAGAAAATATTTTCCAATAATTTCACAATAAATGTAACAGACAGGTTTAATAATAAGGGCTCAGGTATTGGCCTGGCCACGGTAAAAGATTTGCTTTACCTGCTTAACAGCACAATCATTGTAGAATCAAGTATTGGCTTGGGTTCTCTTTTTAAAGTTCGCTTAAATAAATAATCTTTAATTCAATTACAGCTTTTTTATTCTCTGGTCGGTTCAATAACATAATTGTTATAATAAAAGAATTTCTCTATCAATTCAAGGATTGATTATATTAATCATTTATATAAAATAATACTGTTTAATTTATTAGGTCTATTCATCTTATTTATCTCGCCTCACTTCAAGGAATTCGAACCGTCTTTTAGAACCACAACGCTTCTTATACCAGAAGAAGAGAAGTAATCCCAAAAGAATAAGCGCGGGACCGCTAAAATAAACTTGCATGTAGACTTGTTTAGAAAATAGATAATGGATCCCTAAATAGTAAGTACAATTGGAATAGCCGATATCACACCAATAATGTACAATATTCTTATGACTATAATTGATCGCGCTGGTTTCATTTTATTTATTTAACTGGTTTAAGATTGCATTCACTACACTATTAAGCATCCTCTCGTCTACTTTGCCATGTTCATTAGTGCCAATCGAAACAGTGCCCAAAATGCTTGGACATCAAACGATAAAACAAACCCAGCATTATGCTAAAATTTCAGTTCGGAAAATAAGTGATGATAAGAAGTCACTAAAGAAAAAAATTATCTTAATAGAGGCTATGAAATAATCTGTGTCAGGGGTTATACGATAACTTAAACACAGCTTATTTTACGGCTTCGTTATACGGGAGGTTTGAATAGGAACTATAAGATTAATGGAAGTGCTGTTAACAAGTTAAAACTTACAATGAGAATGACTCTTAGCCGTCTCTTTTTAGCTAAAAAATCAGTATATTTGAATAATAGAAAAGGGAAAGAAATGGGTACTATTGAAGAATTAAAAGCGATCAGCGGTACAGTTGTAAGGCGTTTGAGAAGGCAAAAGCTGGATAACGGCAAGCCGTTTTTAATATGGTCGAACAAGCTTCCTAAAAATCAAAGCTATCTGGAATATCCTGATCATTCCATCAAGATCGTTACTGTTGCACCGAACTTAAAGTCATTTACAATTGTTGAGGAACTGACGAATGGCCAGGCACAGACAATCCGCCGTGAGTTAAATCTATTTTAATATGCATAGCCTGTACATTATTACAGGGTCAAACGGGGCCGGAAAGTCTACAGTCGGTCCGGATTACCTTCCAGAAGAGATATTACAGCATTATACTGTTTTTGACGGCGACCTGCTTTATACCAGGAAATTCAGCGAATTATTCCCCGCAATTATATCGATGTCAAGATTTGACCTGAAATCGTAACGCTTAAAGTTAAGGTTGGGATTGTAGCCGTTTTGTTTGGTTACTTTATAACTTCCTTCCTGATCATAAAAAGAAGCAGAAACATAATACCTTACCGACGAAGCACCGCCGGTAACATTTAAGTTGGTATTGTAGCCGGGGGCCCAATTCTTATATACAGACTTTATCCAGTCAACATTTGGATAAAGGTATGGGTCCAATCCGCTCGCTGTTTTCTGGATAGTTTCTTCAGAATATGCAGCCGGGTTACCATCATTTGTGGTCGCCTCGTTATGTAGCCTCATCCATGATACGGCATCCAGCATTTTAGGCGTTCGGGTAAGGCCCGACATAGATGTTTCCGTTTTAAAGGAGATCTTCGGCTTGCCTGCAACACCTTTTTTAGTGTTGATGATCAAAACGCCGTTGGCACCCTTGGCCCCGTACACAGCAGTAGATGATGCATCCTTTAACAGGGAAATGCTCTGGATATCCTCCGGGTCGATGTTGTTATAGGCCCCTCCATAGGTACTGTTCACGTCATCGCGCTGCACGCCATCTATAATAATAAGCGGGTTTGAATTACCTGTAAAAGTGCCAATGCCCCTGATGGTAAATGACGCGTTATCATAACCCGGCTCCCCGCTTCTTTGCATCGATATAACCCCGGCTACCTTACCTGCCAGTGCATTAGATAGAGAGCGATTTGGAGTTGTTATATCAGCAACATTCACCGTTGTAACAGCCCCGGTTATGGTCAGCTTCTTTTGTTTACCATAGCCTACTACCACTACCTCATTTATACCCTTGGTATCGTCAAGTAACTGAACGGTCAGGAAAGATGTTGCCCCGGTAACCGTAATTTCTTTGGCAATAAAACCGGCAAATGAAATAACTAAGGTGCTGTTATCATTAGCTTCAATGGTAAACCGCCCTTCGCTATCAGTTATTACACCTTTATCAGTCCCCTTGATACGCACACTTGCGCCGGGTAAAGTAACACCCTTTGAATCAGTGACAACACCTGAAACTTTTATAATGGGGATTGATTGAGGTTGTGTTTCAACAGGTTTAGGTTTAATAATAATAATTTTCTCGTTTATACTATATATAAACGGTTGCCCTTTAAATGTTTGCTTTAGTACTTCTTCTAATTCGGTATTCAGAACATTGATACTTACCGGGTTTGCCTGCTTAATCACTTTTGAATTATAGAAGAAATCATATCCGGATTGTTCTCCTATTGATTTGAGAACCTTTTCGAGCGGAGCATTTTTTTCTGATAATGTAATTTTTTGTGCGTAACCTGAAGCACTCGCCTGAAGTATGGTTGCTACCAACAAGATGATGGATAGTTTCATAATCAACAAAGCTTTATTTTTTATACAGGGGATCCCATATAATGTTATTTCATAACATTTCATACATTTGAACTTGTTTGGGTTTAAGGTGTAATTGGACTACGAATTTAGTTTCATGGTAAGCCCTAACGTATTAGTCGGAAGTGTTCCAGCACTTCCGGCTTATTTTCAAGGCTACCTCAATGCAAGTAAAATCACGGCATAATGGTAACCCTCCTTCCTTCAATTTTAGTTTTAACGTTTCCTGTTTGTTCTATGATCTTTAATGCCTGGGCTAAGTCTCTTGAACGTGACACCATGCCCCCAAACCTTAAATTATCTACATTGCCGGTATATTCTACATCAACATTATACCAGCGGGCCAGCTTACTCATAATGCTTTTCAGGTCTTCGTCAACAAACAGGAAATAGCCATTTTTCCAGGCTACAACCTCCTCGGTATCAACCGTCTGAATATCAATTGAATTATCTGAATAATTAATGTTTGATTGTTGCCCCGGTTTCAGCAGTTTCGATTGATTTGATTGGGTGGATAATACCTTAACAGAACCTTCTAATAAGGTAGTTTTTACCGAGCTGTCGTCGATGTAAGAACTGATGTTAAAATGCGTGCCTAAAACTTCAACCACCTGGTTGTTGCTTACAACCCTGAATGGCTTTTGGGCATTTTTTGCTACCTCAAAGTAGGCTTCCCCGGCTAATTCAACACTGCGTATGTTCCCTGTAAAGTTTGTCGGGAAACGGAGCGAAGAACCGGCATTTAACCAAACTTTTGAACCATCGGGCAGGTTAACCTGGTACTGGCCGCCCCTGGGGGTTTCAATGGTATTATAAGCCTGTTGAGTTAAACCTGTTGAATTTGATGGCGCGTTTTCAATAGTATAAATCAATTTACCGTTGGCAGCTTTGGTAATAGTTACACCTGATTGTTTGGCCAGCTGACCTGTAGCGGCATCATCAAGGGTAATTTTTGAGCCGTTAGCTAAAGTTAATAACGCCTTGTTACCGCCGGGAGCAACTGTATGTTTAAAGGGCTGCGCGTTATTTTTAGTTAATAAAAAAGAATTGTTGTGCCTTAAGTAAAGAGCCAATAAAGATGAGACAACCAGAAACAAAGCTACAGATGCAGCTACAAACCACCTGCTCCTCAAAAAAATAATCCTTTTAGGGGCAGATTCCCGTGCCTCTATTTCCTGTAATATTTTGCTATAAAGTTCCGTTTTTGCTACGGTTTCATCTCCCAATAAAAGCTCATCCCATTTCAATTCGTTTTTTTGGAGCGTATCGTAATAGTCAAATAAAAGCTTCTCCTCATCGGCAGTGGCCTGATTGGAAAGATATTTATTGATTAAGTTTAGCAGTATTTCTTTGTCCATTAGTTAGTTGTTGCATGTAAGTAACGCAACACCGGGTGTACCCCCAAAGAAATTGTAAATATTTCTTAACCATTAACAAATCATGAAATTTGGGTAGTCAGATAAAGGAGTATGTTAAAAAGAAGAGTGTAAATGGAGCCGGGAATTGGCCAGAAATTTTAAAACCATCGGGCACAATACATAATAACGGCCACGCAAACAAAATCGCCCAACGTTTTGCGCAAACGATTTAACGCTATGGTTAATTGATTTTCAACCGTTTTTGGCGAGATCTCAAGTCGTTCAGCAATTTCTTTGGTTGTTAAATGCTCTCTGCGACTCATAATGAATATCCGCCGGCATTTTTCAGGCAATTCGGCAACCCCCTGCTCCAGTAAACGGTTAATTTCTTTTTCAGATAAGATTTCTTCCCCTCCGTTTTTGCTAAAAAGTTCTTCCAACCTGTTAAAAAGATCTGCTTTTACTTTACCGGAACGTATAATATTAAAAACCTGGTAACGCACGGCGGTGTATAAATAGGCCTTAAGAGAAGTTACCTGGAGATTGTCTCTCTTCATCCAAAGGTTTACCAATACTTCCTGGGTAATATCTTCAGATACCTGGCGATCCCTTAGTATATTGTATGCGGAGAGATAAAGCTTTGACCAGTATCTATTATAGATGTGTTCGAAAGCCGCAATATCATTCTCTTGAATCAACGCTATAAGTCTGTCGTCAGAAAATAACTGAACTTCCGGGCTATTCATTCTGCGTTATAACTAATTACCAAATCAAAAAGGGTGCCTATATCTTAAAACTTTGAAACTATAACCCTTCAAATTGCAGATTGATATATCAAGGAACGCCATCATTTAAAAACGCCTTATTGATACATACTTATATTATTGTACATACAATCTAAACAATATTTTGGCTAATACACCGAGTTTGTAATTTCGGGGAAATTTCAGTAGTAAATAAAGCTAAAAAAACTGTTATTTGAAAATGAATGGCAAATAAAGTTCGGCAAACTACACGGTTTTTAAATCGCCTATAAGCCGTTTAATTTGTTTTGGGAAACGCGTACAATTTCGGCAGCATTTTTATTCCTTAACCCTCCAAGATCAAAACCGCTTAAAATATTTTCAAGCTCACGCAACTTACCCTGCTGGTTTCTTTTTATAAAACCGGCCCTCAGTATATTGATTTTTTCACAATCCTGAATGCCTTCAATCAATCGTTCAAAGCGGATAGATGACCGCAGCCCCGGATAAACTAAGTAGGCATCCCCTGATGACCATGATCCGAACCGCGTATCTCGTACAGGATCTTTTGTCCAGCAGTTGTAAGCCCATCTTAAATAGCCATCATACCCTTTGTAAGCTACATGCCAGCCCAGCCAAACAGACTCTGCCGGTGCAGAAAAGGTAAACGTATTAGGATTCCCCTCTGTACAACAGGTATAATAGGTGGTATTAAAGCCCGCCCTTTTACGTGATATGATAACGCTGCTATCTAATACCTGGTTTGACGCCACACTGTAATCCACCAAATCTTTTTCAATTTCAGGATGGTAATTACCTGCCAATGAAATTTTAAAATCTTTATTTGCACTTTTTATTAAAGCTATCGCTTTTTGCATATCCTCCAAAGGCCTTTCATCCATAGCTATGGTTGTTTTTTTAAACCATCCTTTCTTTTTTAGATGGTTAGCAAAATCGGACAACATAGGACGCCAATGCTCATTATATTCTGCTGTGCCGGGTTTAGCTATGATGGCGGTATCCTTTTTCAGCGTTTCATCATAATAATAAAACTTCAAATTCCAGGGAATCATACTATAACAGTTGATAAACTTATCAATACCCTGCGACATCATAAAAGTTACCCATTTATCAAAAACGCTATAATCATAAGTCCATGAACCGTTTTTGTTTTTAGTCCATTTTATCATTGATCCATAAATATCATATGTTTGACTATTCCATGGGTCATAAATAAGTGTAGTAGTAATTGATTTTTGGCCAGCATTTGCCAGCATTTTCATATACGGGCGCATGAAGTCAAAATGTTGCTTTGACCAGGCTTTTACATGGTACACACGGGCAACCGAATAAGGATTTTGCCAAAGATCGAGATGAAATTTCCAGTGTTCGGGTGCAGGCAGGGTATGATTAAGTACTTCCACAGTATAATGCAAAATATAAGTATTCGCTCCTTCTCTGATTTTCACATAACCTTTATAAATACCTTTAATAGCACCGGCAGGAACCTTAACACTTAACCAAACAGGCCGGGTAGTATTTTTAGCTACAAAAAGAGACCTGACGGGATCAATAACATCCTCTACAAGAGAGGAATCATGACCAGCCTGAATACCGCAGCCGCCGCCTTCATTATTTAGCCCATCGGCCATCACATAACGCACAAAATTTGCACTGATATTTTTTACAGGAATTGTATGGCCTTTTTCGTCTTCAAGTTTGCTCCATTCAAAACTTAATTGTTCCAGGTTACGGGTGGTCCAAACCAGGAATTGCGTATGTACTTTTTCTCCTTTCCATGCTTTGGTTTGCCATTGTGTTTGCAATGGAAATATTGATGGGGCATTGCGTTTCTCATAACGAATATCAGTTGACGCAAAACTTACATAAACACCCGATTTTAATTCATTCCAGCTTTTCTGCTGAACAGGTTTGGGATCCGGAAGTTCTTGGTAAGCCCCGCTCATTTTAACCTGTGCCGAAACAACAGCACTAAATAATAACAGGATCACAGTAAGTTTCATTTTCATATTTCGTTATGTTGCAGTGAATTGGATAAGTATCCAGGTTTAATTTTCAAATTGCATTTTTCCAAAAAACTCGGGTAAATGAAAGTTGGTATCTGCTGATTTGATATTATTCCAGGTTAAAAAATGCGGATCGGGCAGCTCATCACCGCATTTATGAAAATTAACCCGGCATTGCTTACCATTTAATGATGTAATGGAATGATTGCAAAACACGGCTAAAGGTATCATTAGCGTCAGTTCCCAACCTATACTGCCTTGTCTGCCACTATCAACCAGTTTTAAATTGGTTTGATGCCTGATCGTTCTTATGGCGGCCTCCGGTAATAGTTTGCGGTTTGTTCTGCTTGTTCCAAAACCCAACATGCATGTACCGGCGCAATTAAACCCAAAACTATAGTAACCCTTTTCATCTCCAAAGGATACAAAAAACTCCACGCAACTATCTTTATAAACCGGCTCGTTAGGCTGCTTATAAATTGCCCTTACAGATTTTTCACTTACATAGTATTTTATAAAAATACTATCCTCACCAAACGCTATGGCAAAATGCGCATCCGGCTTATAGCCATTGGCAGGCCAGGGCGCCATGCCGATATGATTTTTTTCATAATTATCTAACAAATAAGATACGTGCGCTATGGGACTTACTTTATTTACAAGCCCTAAAAATGGTACCGTTAATTCTTTCATTCTACTTTGGATGCTAATTGCGTATATGTTTTTGCTACGTCCTGAATTATTTGATCTAAAACAGCATACTGCTCCTCAAGCTTTTTAAGCAGCTGAAACTGTACCCTGGTACGCTGTAAATTATGTTCGGTAAAGCGCGTTTTATAGTAAACGTCACCTTCTATATAATCTGTAAGGAAACGTACCCCTTGCATATAGGGAATTAATAAAACCCCCATTACAAGCGTTTTAATCTCCATGTCTGATAAAAAGCCACCCGCGTTTTTAAAATACCCCTCTGTGTAGGCTTTAAACAACGGAATATTCAGGTCGACTTTTGTAATATCGCTCTCATCTTCGGATGCCGTGTTTATAATAGTGCGGATAGCATCGCCAAAATCATATGCAACATAGCCAGGCATAACTGTGTCAAGATCAATTACACATTGCCCATGATCATTCATATCAAGCAGTATATTGTTGAATTTAGTATCGTTGTGTATAATGCGCAGAGGTAATTTCCCTTCTTTGCCTAAATTCAGAATAGTAACCATCGCATCGGCCCTTTCAATAACAAAGGTTAACTCAGGCAAAACTTCTTTAACCCGGCCTTCAACATCAGTCAGCACAGCTTTATTTAACCTGTCGAGCCGCATAGCGATGTTATGAAAATCCGGTATGGTTTCGAAAAGTAAGTTAGTATCCAGGTCCGATAACAGTAATTGAAATTTACCAAATGCCTTACCGCCCTCATAGGCCTGTTGATCGGTAAGGACAAGGTCATAACTTTTAGTATCCTTTAAAAACAAATACATCCGCCAGTAGTTGCCGGCTGTATCACAAAAAAAACACTGCTTATCCTTTGCCCAAACCATGGTAAGCACTTCTTTAGCCGGGTTAGAGCCAGAAATTTCGGTCAGCTTTTTTTTAAGATGACTGGTTACCAGTTGTACATTACTCATAAGTGCCGGTACATCTTTAAATACATGGTGATTGACACGCTGAAGCAGGTAACCGGGTAATTCCGGGTTGGTAGTCTTCACGTGAAATGTATCATTGATATGCCCGGAGCCAAACGGTACAATAATTTCAACGTTTCCTTCAGTGCAAAAATTAGCTACTATTTCGGGTATGTTATATGACATTTTCTGTTTTAGTTCGTTTCAATTACTTTTTAAAATCTGTATCACTTAAGTGTTTTACTGGCTAAGCATATGGTAAGTCCTGCGGATAATGCTTACCCCTATCTAACAACTATATCACATTTTATACAAAGTGTATACGTAAACATTAAAATTTCATAAATGCTTCAATACAAATATAAAAATATTTGTGTGTCCGCACACATTTTTGATTTTTTTGTTCTAAAAAATAACTATTGATTATGCTGCCGTGAATTTATAACGACCCGGGAGGCCGCCTCTCTTTATGTTGAAGTGTTTTTGCAGAAAAAGGGGGTGATAAAACAAATCCATAATAAATTGTATGGAAGTAACAATTCATTATGGATAAAAATATAGGGAATACACTGCCGGAAAATTGGCGATCAATTAAATATCTAAATAAACAGTGTCTTCATCATCTATGTAATAATTCATGTTTTCTTTGGTAACTATATCAAGCGGAAGATATTTGATAATAGGGACTTCTTTTTTGAATGCCAGGTAATCCGTTAGCTGATAAATACCCCAGTAACCCTGGCCTTTGGGGTTTTGATTAATCAAAAAACTAATTGCGCCCTTATTCAGAAAATACAGATTGGCAGGAAGTAGATCATATCCTATTATTTTGATATGTTTTATATGACGCTGCTCCAAATGCTTTGCAATTTCATGAGCTTTAGATGTTGTTACAAAAACACTGGTCATATCTGGTGTGCTATCAATAATGGCATCCAGCTGCGTGATAAACAAAGCAGCATTAGCCCTGTTTAATTCAATCCGTAAAATTTTGTACTGGTGCTCCAGGTTATTTTGCGAAAAATAATTACGAAATCCCTGCTCTTTTTTTAAGAGGTGGGCGGCATTACTTATCTCTTCATCAATATGGGCAATTAAAACAGAACAAGGTTCGGGCTGTCCATAATGAATAAGTTTCCCCGCCAAAAAACCACTCTGATATGAATCCTGACCTATGTAGCTCAAGGGCTCGCACTCGGCAATTTGGGTATTAAACAACACAAAGGGGATTCCGGCCGCTTTCCATTTCTCAAAAAAAGGCAAAGTTTCCCGGTAAAATATCGGGGATAAAATTATACCATCCGGATTATCATTGGTTAATTGATTGGCATTGCTTATAAATGATTCTACATCATAAGGATCAAACACATATTGCAGAACAACTATGCCATATTGCTTCAAATCTTTCTCGGCCTTTTCAATTCCGGCTTTAGGAGCGTACCAATATGAATCGCTTTTATGATTGGGTATTAACGCTGCAATTTGATATATTTTATTTGAACCCAAAGCCCTTGCCATAAGGTTTGGTTCATAATCCATCTCTTCAATAATCTTCAGTATTTTCTCTTCTACTTTTTTTGACACCCGCCCCCGCTTATGCAATACCCTGTCAACTGTACCTGTTGAAACTTTTGCTTTTTCGGCAATATCTTTAATGCGTACAATTTTATTCTTCATATTAAATCTACATGTAAAAAAGATAGCAAATTTAATATAGTTTATCGCATTACTATTGCCACAATTTAGTGAAATTAACTGAAGGCTGGGCTGTTATTTTTTGAGATAAGGAACCAGGGCGATCGCCAGTTTCCGGTAGCCCGCCCCGTTTGGATGTAAGCCATCGCCAAAAAGCGACTCGTCAATATTGCCGGTATTATTAAGTAGTAACTTTCCGGGGTTAATAAAGCGGACCCGTGTTTGAGAAGCTAATTCAGAAATTGCTTTGTTAAGAAGTTTTACCCGTTTTTCCATGGCTCTTCTGGGCAGTAAGCCCGACAAAAGAATCTCAGTTGTGGGCTGGCGTACCTTTACTGCTTGAACCAACAATTTCAACCCTTCTATTATTTCCTGATCATTATTAACAGATAAGTTATTGGTGCCTATCATGATCATCACCTTGTTTGCCTTAAAGCCATCAATCTCTTCATGATATACGCGCCATAATACATTCTCTACCTGGTCCCAGCCAAAACCAAAGTTTTTCACACCTAATGGCTCAAGGTATTTATCCCATGAATCTCCTCCCCTTGCTAACGGAGCCTTTGGTAAGCCGCCCCAGTAATTCAATATAGAGTTGCCAAGGAATACAATTTTTGGCGAATCAGTTTTAATAAGCGTTAGTATTTCATTATGCCTGTTTCGCCAGTCATAATAGCCATCTCTGCTTTGTACAACAGGTTGAGTAGTTGAATATTTGCCGATCGGTTCGTTGATAATTGTGCGTATGGCTTTCTCATAGGCACTGGCATATTTTTCCATTCCGATATCATTGGGGTGCAAACCATCAACTGTTGAATTGATATCAAGACCAATTTCCTTATTGGTTAATAGATAAACGTTTTTTATCCCTGCTGTAATTAGCTTTGAATAAGTACTATCAAGAACTTTATTGACACGGTTGTAGTTAGCATTCCTACCCGTATCTAACAGGCCATCAACATTACCCCCGCCATGTTCTACCAACAGGATGGGGACTTGTGGATGTTTTTCATTTAAACTTTGTACTGATGCTAATAAACGCTTTTCAATTTCCTGGTCAGAAAAGCTTGTTAAATTGGGCATGCAATCAAGTACATATATTTTTGCATCAACCTCTGCCATCAGGTCAATGACCGATTTTTCAAGCAGCCCTGTACCTGAAAAACCAAGGTTTACCAGCGGACGATCAAGCGCACGCTGTACAATAGAAGTCCACGCCAAACCGGGTCTTGATGCGCAGCCCCCCTGTGCAATAGATGTTCCATATACAAGTACGGGTTTTTCTTTAGATAAAGGCATAAAATTAAATGCATTGCCAGTAGAAACACCTATTTCAAGCCAGGCTACTGAATTATATAGTGGCAAAAAAAGCCTGTATTCATAGCTTCTTCCCGGAAAAGCAGCGCTGACTTTTATATTTGAAAAACGATAAGTAATAGTGTCTTTAAATGAAAAACTACCGGGGGCCAGGCACCATTTTCCATTAGGATCCAACGCATAAAGATCCAGGCCGCTTACGCCTGTGGCCGGCATGTGGGACATTGCGAGATCACCTTTAACTTTATAACGAATAACCAGGTTGGGGGCATCTGTTTTAAACTTGATATATAAGCCCGCACTACTGTGCGAAAGGTTCCATACATTAGGGTTTAACTCCTTTTGGGCACTTACCGGAAGCCTATCATAAGTGACCGCAGTTTCCGTTGGCCATGCCTGCCCCTCCACAACAGGGAAACCGGCTTTGGCCGGGTCAAGCCATTTATATGTTATAGTAGTTTGAGAAAAGGATAAGGTAAAAAAGAAGCAAAAGAACAATAAAATGAGTATTGATATCCGTTTCATTGGTAATTTATTAAAAGGCTGTTTTCCGATAAAACCGGGAAGCTGCCGGCATATTTTACAGGTAACAAAGTGTCACCAAAAATCAAGTGATATTATATATTTGAGCACACACCTATTTAAATACAGCCATTACTTTAATAATGTAAATTGGCTAAAAAAAATAAAGCCATTAATGGGCTGGTATCGCGTTCAGCACCATCACTTCAAACGGCTCAAGCGTAACTGTACAAGTACCTCCTTTAAATAAAGGTTTTTTAGTTTCCCGGCTGCTAAGTTTAGCATTATAAAAAAGATAAGCAGGCTTACTATTTAAAGGCAATTCAAAAACTTTACGCGTGTCAACAAGGAAAGTTTTTGCTCTATTTGATGGGTTTCTTAAAGTAAGAATTGCCTTTTTGGGCGACCATGAAGCGAACCCATAAATATCTCCTTTTGATGGGTCGCCACCTACCCAATGTGTATCGGGCATGATATCTGCATTTTCCCGCGCCCATTTTATGGCCGCCGCCAGGCAATTCCAGTTAGCGGTATTTAATTTATGGGGATTAATATACAATTCCTGCAAACTTGTTCCGGATCCAAAAAACGACCAGATCTCATCAGAAATATCTTTATCATTCATTTCAAATTTGGCAGGTGCACCATTGTCTGCAATACAAATCCCATGATACATTAGTGAGCTTAGCGGATAAAGGGAGGCACGCTGAACAATGTTTTTATACACCTCGCCATCGCGATAATTCAGCCATTGTTGCCTGTTATCTCCCTGCCCCTCTGTATTTGTATCCCAGCCATTTCTCCAGATCACATCGCCATATTTGAGCCAGAAGGGTGACGGCCAGGTGCCTATAGTCAGGCTGAAATAAAGATCTGGTTTTACCCCACGCAAAGTGGACACAAGGTTTAACAGCGATTCCATATCCGTTTGATATTCGGGAGTTGCACCGGTTGATTTATCCCCTGCCCCAACACCATCAAATTTAAACATCGAGATACCATATTTGTTTACAAAGCCTGCTGCGGCATCTTTAAACCTGTTTGAATAAACAGTGCCTGAAAGGGAAAATCCATGCGAGTTTGTTTCAAACGGCGGATTTTGTTTCCGTCCATATTCCAACCTTTGCTCCTTGGCCTGCTCATATCCCCCCCACGGCGACATCCACACACCCAATGAAGCACTGTATTTATCAGCCAGTGTTTTGATGTTATCGAAGCCAGCAGGAAAATTGTTTTTGCTTATTTGCCATAACGTTTGATTATCATCCCAGCCATCATCAAACAAAAATGCATTTAAGGAAATATGACGTTTCGCGGTAAGACTGTCACCGAATGCCTGAATACGGTCCAGGCAGCCTGCTTCAGTCAGCTTACGGTCGGCCCATGATAAATCATACCACGAATTATAGTGCAGCATTTGCCGGTATGGCACGGCCCTTTCCCGTTCCAGGTAATAAAGGAATGCCCTGCGTAACTGCCCCTCTAAAGCCACTCCCCAAACTGTAGAGGCAGTCAGATCCGGCGTCGGTTCCTGCCGGTCAATATAGCCGTTTACCCACCCATCATTAGTTTCATATTTACTAATGGGGCTTTCATATGCTACAAAGAAATCCTTTGATATTATTGGCGATCCGTCAACAATTCCTGACGGCTCTAATCCCGATCCTACAGGGAGTTTTATAAGTTTTAATTTACGGATTCTTAAAGAATCCGTAACACTATTAAAGGTAAAAACCTGTCTGATATAATTGGAGTTATCTTTTAAAATGGCCTCCCATCTTAAACGGATGCCATATTTTACATTCGAAAAATCGGCTAAAATTTCTTTCCCATTTTCCTTTTCTGAAATTTTCACAGCCCCGCTATTGCCTTTTATGTTAACAATTTTTAATGGGGAGCTCAATTCAAAGTCAGCAGAGTTAATTACCGTACCATCCTTTAACTCGAGCTCGAAAATGGGGGCACCTTTTAAAGTGATCCGCTTATGCTGTGCGCCAAATTCGTTTATGGCAATTGTTTTTTTGCCGGCAAGCCATTTCATAGACAAGTAATTGTTTTTTAAAATCACAGCTCCCTTATTTGCAAAAGCAACCGCTTGACCCGGTTTTATATCTGAAAGAAAAACATTTTGAGCCTTGGAAACACTTGTAAGGCTGAGGCAAATTAAAAACAACAGTTTTTTTAGCATGGTTATAAATTATAAGAAAACAGTGGGCGAGCATTGGTGTGTGCGCACACAAATATAGAATATAGTCTACAGTTAAAAAGCCGATCAAAAGCCGTTTGCCTTTTTAAGGAGGACGATTTTGTATTTATGTTATGATATTGGGCTAAACAATCGTTTGCGCCATTTTTCAATGACGGGTGGCATTAGGCTTTAAGCTTTTGAAAGCAGCAATACCCGCATTCTCCGTACCGCTCGCTGCTCCTTAACTATATAAATGACCAGTACGGAGAAAATGTCGACTTTACGTAAAATAGTAATATGGATCAGTACAGGTATTTGCGTTTCCCGGAGAGGAGATTAGGGCGTATAACACATTGTATTTACTATTTATTTACAAAGTTTACATTTTAATTTACAATCCTGATTCCCTAAGCCGAAAAACACATAAGTAGATTTGCTGCATCAAATTTATAGGATATGAAAAATAAAAAAATGACAAGATTGTTTGTATTTGTTCCGGCTATCCTCCTGGTATTATTTCTACTAAATTCTTTTGTGTTAAAAGAAAACGAAGCGGGCGAAAAAATAACAGGAGGAGCTAAATCAGGGCTTGTAAACATCGTTTTCAGATCAACTGATGGCGGACAAACATGGCAGAACATCAGCGAAGGGTTGCCTGAAAATTTGCAGAAAGAAGGTGTGTGGAGCCATGGTTTATTTGCAAATGACCGTGGGCTCTATTTACGAGCTGGCAATGGGGTTTATCACAGTGAACCAAATTCCACAACTACTTTTTGGACAAAAGACATGTTCCCTGGTGAACAGCGCGAGATCGCCCCTGGCAAGAATGGGATATTGGCATATGATTTCAGGGGACAATTTTTACAAAAAATTAACGGCAAGGGTGATTGGTCGCCTATGTACACAAATTTTCAGGAGCAAGCCGTACGCATAGACAAAACGATAGATTGGATGTACAAGAATTATAAAGAGAGAGAAGTACGCAGCGTTTTTGAAACTGCCGGAGGCACAGTTTTCATTGGCTCCAACAACATGCTTTTTAGATCCACCAACAGTGGAAAAACCTGGGAACAAGTGCATGTTGGAGACGGTAGAATGACATTGGCAGAGTCAAACGGTGTACTTCTGTCTACCAGCTATGAGGGAATATTAAGATCGACCGATGATGGTCAAAATTGGGATCGTGTGCTCAATGAAGGGGGTGCTGGCATCGCTGTGGAACGTATTGAGGGAGGATTTGCAGCTATAGTAAACAACACAATAACCCAAACAAACAGCATACACATTTCATTGGATAATGGAAAAACATGGAATGATATAGGCGAAGAACTTCAGCCTTCCTGGAATAGTTTATTAATGAAAAAAATAGGCCTGCTTCAATCTTCATCGGATATTTTATCTATCAAACAAGCGGGCAAATATTTAATATGTGGTCGTTCAGATGGTGCATTCCGGTCATCTGATATGGGCAAAACATGGGAAAAACTGTTACTTCCTTCTGTAGAAAATAAGGGCTTCAGTTTATCTGTTTCAGGCAACGTGATTTATGCTATACCAAATAAAGGATGTTGAAAAATTTTTAACTCCACAATAATACCTACTCATAAAGAAGTTTAAACAATTAAACGCATTAAAACTTCAAATCCTCAATAACGTATTTGGAAATCTGCATCGTAATTAGTACTTGAAAATAAATCTATTAAACAAAAAAGCTAATCGCTTTTCTGTTTTGAACGAAAAATTGGTGAAACATTTTGACTTTGTTTCACCAATTCCATTTCTATATCAGTCTGAAATATTTGCCTTCGTATTTTGTCATCCAACTGCTTCCGTTCCATCCCTCCTGCTCATCGTTGTTATTTTATCCAGGTTCTTCCCAATCATACTCCTCCTTTGCGAGATGTTCTATAAGAATACGCGGAGTGCCGATAATATCAAACTTAAAATGGATGAGGGAAGTACTTGTTGTCCACCTCTCCATTTTCAAATAAATCCACTATAGCATATCCCGGCGGCGTTTCCCTGTAATAATATTTACCAGCCGATTGTTTATCCCCGTCTTCCCACCAAAATCCACTGAGCGCACCATTGCAGTAATAATGAACGCCATCGTATTCAGCAGTATCCCGCAGGTGAATATGGCCACTCAGGCAGGTGATCTTTTTATCTTTATGCCTATAAAACAAATCGGTGATGTACCTGGAATCGGTATGGTTACCGCCTTCCATGATAGTACTCACACCTAAAATAGGGTAATGGCTCAAACATAATACAGGTGTTTGAGGGCGCAAGGCTGCTAAATCATCCTCAAGCCATTTTCTTTGTTCGGGGTCGAGGGAACCGGCATTGTCATTGTTACTGTCAAGTACCACAAAATGCCAGCCTTTTTTGTTAAAGCTGTAAAACCTGTTCGGAATTTCCAATTGCTTTATCACATGGGGTTTACCATACATCGGGTCCTGTTTATTTGGTGCAGCCCACCACATATCATGATTACCCAGGCAACTAAACAGTTCATACCTTTTAAGTTCTGCTCTTAATTGCTTCCAAATATTCCATTGTTCGCTAACCCGGTCACGGGTAATATTTGCATAATCTGCGGCGTAGATAGTATCGCCTCCATTCAGGAAAAAATCTACGTTGTACTTTTTGATTTCCGCCATACATTGACGGAAACGATCGGGCGCGTTATATTCCGGGCGAATATGAATATCTGTTATGTGAGCTATTCGCAACACTCTTTTACGAGTGTCCTTTTTTTCGTTGGCAGACACGATTGAAGTTGTTCCGGCCAATGCCGCAGTACCAACGGTCAATCCTATATTTTTTAACAAATCTCTTCTTTTCATCAATTTTTTAATTTCTTCAATTCGTTATAGTTAACTTATTTCGCTGAAATAGTTCCATCCGCATTAATCAGCAAACGGCAACTCTGCCCCGATTTGATAGCAAATTTTGGCCATCGTACAAAAGCAGTATAACCCAGCGGCTTTTGCGCCTGTATGGCTTTTTCTGCAAATACGGCAACATTCGCATCAAACGATGTAGGGTTCTTTACTTCGATCAAAATTTGCCTTCCCTTTTGACTGAGCAGCTTAGCTTCAACATGATCAAAAACAGTTACTTTCTTTTTGTCGGTTTGTACATAAATTCCAGGAAGCTCTAATGCCATCAACATGCCATCGGTCTCGGTCCATGAGTTGCGGGTATTAATAAAATTGCCGATGCTGCCTTTTCCCTCTGCATCACTTGGCTGGATCCGCTCCATGCACGAACCAACCAAATTGTTTGTGGTAATATGCCCTGGTGGAATATTTACCGTTTCAGCATGGGCATGTTGGATATCACGTATAAGGTCGGCATATTTCACATCACCGGTTGCGCGAAATAATTTAAACAGATAGTCGCCTGATGCACAACATATTCCCGGCGCTGCATGCTTGTTTTGTATACTTGCCCACACTGCACCAGCCATATGGCATTGCAGTTTTCCTATCTGGCTTGCCGATGGAAACACGGGGTCATAAGAAAGTGTCCAGGTAGAGCATAGCGCAGCCTGAACTTTTGCTTTTTCCAACCAACTTTTATCTCCGGTAAAATTGTATAATGCCATTAATGACTCCATGAAACCAAAAGCCGATTCAGAATTTGCATCCATGGAAATATCGCCACAGTCTCCCCCGGTAAGTCCTTGTTTCACAACGTCGCGGATATAATAAAACTCAGCCGACTCCTTAGCGACCTGCAACCATTCGGCTTGTTTAAAATAGTCGGACGCAATGGCCAATCCAGCTGGCACGATAGCGCCGGCTGTGGAATTGTATACTGCGATCTCGCCTGTTTCAGGCGCTATGTACTGTCCAAATTCTCCGTGTGCTTTCCAGGTATTAGCGAAAGCTGCAGCCAGCCGTTTTGCCGCGGTTTCCCATTCCGGTTTTATCATGTTTCCATAACCCTGGGCTTTAAAAAGCAGCAAATGTTTCATCAGCCACAAGAGGGCATCGGCATTTTTGCGAACCATTGCCTGTGGCTCAGGGAAATCAGGGCTCATTTTATCCAACCGCAATTTTCCGTCGGCAGTTATCCCTCCATAAAAATAACCGCTTTTGCCTTGAAGTTTGTTTACAACAAAATCAAGCTCTGCAGCAACCCGCCGCCGTTCTTTTTCATTATTAAGGGCAAGCATCGGGTAACTGTTCATCATTCCGCTTACCCAGCCTAATTGAAAATCCTTACTATTTTCTGGCAGATAATAATTACCTGCCGGCACACTGACAAAATTGTTGCTACAGATGTTGGTACCAAGTTCCAAAAACTTACTCATCGGAAGTTGATTACGTGGATGATTCGGGCCTGTAAAATCTTTCCTCACCTGCATAAATTTAGTAAGCAGATCAGGGATACTATTCGCAGCAAAAACGTAGACCCTGAATTTCAAAACCAATTGATCGCCTCGCTTCCAATTGGGTGCATGATCTCCGCTTTCGTGAAAATCACCAAAGCCTGGAGCTCGTTGCCGAACCGCAGGAGCTGAGATAGCAAATGTACAGCTGTCTTGCGCGCTGTTCTCTGAAATGGTCATTCCATGGTTGCCAAATTTTGATTGCTGGTCAGTCAGAATTATAAATCCTCTTTTTTTTGAAGGAGAAAAAAAACACATCGCCGGGGTAGCCGCATTACCCGTTTGTAATTCAATCACTGAGGCTTTTGCTTTTTCTATCGACAGCCTTGGATTATTGGAAATAGTAAGCGGTACATTGGGATTGTAATACATATCCTTTGTATACTCCGGACTGTAGGCATTTCCGATACTTGCGTACCGGTTGCCGTTATATACGCTGGCCGGGACCATTACATAATTATCACGGCTCCAATTGCCAAAATCAAAAGAAACCCCAATTGCAGTAGAGCTGGCTTCGCCCTGAGCAAGAACAATATTAGCGGTGATATCCCTCGCTTCGGGATGGTTCATTACAGGCCTATCTTGCAGTTGTAACTGCCAGGCATTAGTTCCGGTTTGCAATTTGCCTTTCTCAAATTGTTGCTTTGCCATTAAACTAACGCCACTATATTGACTGATGCTGAAATGCATATTACCATTTAGCTGTTTCAGTATATTTTTTGTTAAATTGGTTTGTGCCTGAGCCATTGCGCATGCGGACGTCAGAGCGGATACCATTAACATAAATACGTATTTCTTGAAATTTACGATCATTTTCTGATTGCCTATCGTTTAATAATAATTGTCTTTATTGAGCATCCCCGGGGCATTATATTTTCTGACCCTCCCCTTTCGTAGATACCACAAGTTCAAATTTGATATGATCAGCAATATTGGGCTGCAAGGCTTCAATCTGAATTTGCGATTTCCCTTTCGGTAATTGCTCACCGGCATTTAGGATGATCTCTTCTATTTTCTTCCGGTTTCTGTCAGCAGTATAGCAGGTCCCGTTTTTAAAGATGATGAACTGGCCGTCGGCAAGCTTTTTGCCAACTGTGAATGCCTTGCCACCCGGTAAAGTGATCTTTAACCCTTCAACTTCTACATTTTTGGGGGTATGGATCTGTACGGAAAACTCCAGTGCCTGCGGTTCAAATTCGTTGACAAGCGGGTAAACATTCCCACCCGAATTGAAAGATTGTTCAACGAACCGGTTCTCTTTTATCGGGAATAACAGATAAGATCCTTCACTTAGTTTTTCCAGGTGGAATTTATAATCAAGATCTTTTAACCTTTCTTTAACAGCTTTGGTAAAAATACCGGCTGCCCTGGCATCTTCCCATACCCGGTAAGCTTTAAAAATGGCGTCTTTCTCAGTGCAATTTTCTACAGACCTTTGGCTCAAACCCAGCATATAATTTGCATCCCAGCCTATTGATTTTGCCTGCAAATTTTCGGCATCAGCCACCGTCCAATCGCTGCCAAGGTTAATAATGCCAAAGGTTGCAGGTAAGTAGCTGCTTTGGAAAACGTACCGCATATCCTTTCCTTCTATCCCCCATTTATTTCGTATCGGATTAAACATATTATCCCCGCCCCCAACATTACAAACACTCATATAATGCCAGCTTCCTTCGTTAACGGCGCTGCCCATAACACGCAAATATTTACCGCCGTGCTGCTTATAACTTTCAAACAGTTTATCAAAAAAACGTTTAAACGAGTATTGGCCATGCCCCTGATATATACAGCTTTCCAAACCATCAAAATCAATGTAATCCATATGGCCTTCTGTTAACCATTTTCCATAATAATCTGCATATTTTTCCTGCAAATTCATATCCGGAGCAAAACCATGATAACAGTTTGGCTGTAGTTTTACAATAGTTGTTCCTTTCTTATATGTTCCTTTTTTGGTTCCGTACAGTCCTCTTTTAACGTGCAAAAATGTGTAGGGCCTGGTTTGAGTGATCCCATCATATTCAATTAGTTCCTTGCCGATTTTCAAAACGTTGGTATGGTTTCCTTCCCAACCACCGTACTCGTTAAAATAAGCCTTGTCTGCTACGGTAATAACGGTATCCTGTTCAGACAGATCTTTTGAAATTATAGTTCGTTGCATGATAGCTAAGCTGTCGCTCGGAACTGGGGTAACGTCACTATTACTTCCAGGCTGCAGGAACTCGCAAAGTGTATGCAAACCGTACCTGATACCATTTTTTTGCATTAGTGCGCCATATTGCGGGATGCTCATTTCGGGAGCATTGCTAAAGCTCACCGTTTTTCCTGCCCAGCGGTTGGCCGGGTTCGGATAATATTCGCCCATCCCCTCGTCCTGTACGGCGTGAAGCCCAAGTTGCTTTGTATAGGTCATTAAACTATCATGCGCACCGCTCCAGGCAATATCGGGGCGGTATGCTTTAGGATCTTTGACCCATTTTCCGTCAATCTCGGGATGCGGCAAACCTTCATTCAGCACAATCTTTTCAATAGTGTGCAAACCCAATGAATCCGGGCAGGCATAAAGCGCTATCGACGACCCGATAAACCCCGCATTTGTAGGTAAAACAAGTTGATAACGGGGCGCATTTACTTTAGGATCAAGACCTGGAGGCAATACCGGAAAACGGATCATTTGCTCTTTCCTGCGATCTCTGGAATGCATACAGATACTTGAACCAAATGCAGGTTCAAGTTTGGCGGCATCGCCGTATTTCATCCTGAAATACTCTTCAGGATGCGAATAAAAAGCAACGTCGTTCACTCCATCTCCACCAATGGTAAAAACCTGACCTTCTTTAAGATCTGGAGGTAGAGGATATTTTGCAGGATCAGGAGAGTGGATAAAATAAGATATGAATGACATATCGCCGCCAGAGGGAGGGCCATCCGTAGTATTGTCATTCAGGCCAAGCATCCCGATTGCAAAATCATCACTTCTTACTACGCCTATAATGTCGCCAATTGTTTTTGAAATATTGGTTTTATAAGGCCCCCAGACAATGTTATCTACATCAGCCGCCCTGGTGAGTGATAACAGTTTGAAACGCAGG
>Ga0163162_10000261_pt1 | contig 48037 bp, 51 predicted proteins | sample S55metaG_FD_115310 | JGI IMG/M metagenome (GOLD analysis project Ga0163162, IMG submission 115310) | Switchgrass rhizosphere microbial communities from Kellogg Biological Station, Michigan, USA - S5-5 metaG | ecosystem: Host-associated > Plants > Roots > Rhizosphere > Soil | place: USA... | reverse complement strand
CGCGATCGCCTGCGTCGTGTTGAGCTGAATGCACTCGCACCACCGCGCCAGCACAGCTTCGACAATGCCCAGAACAAGCCGATGCTGGACCAGGGCAGCTGCGCCGGTTGCGCGCGTGAGCAGGCGGCCGAAGCGCTTGGTGGCTGTGCCATAAAAGCCCCCTTCACCAAACGGCGTGGCGGCGAAATCAGCCGCCAGCTCGGCGTCGAGCGCATGAATCTCGGCGAGAGGTATCGCATCGGGAACGATGCACCAACCCTGTTCCAGGAGGTCGCGTAGATGTCGAGCGATCTCGCCGGAAGGCTCGTGTCTGTCGATCACCATCGTTCTCCTTGGCATCACGCCACGATCCAATGCCTGCCCCGGGTAGAGCCCTGGAGCTGGATGCCGGCTGCCGCGAGCAGGCCGGGCGTGTCCGCAGTGATGTCGATGCGCAGCGCCACCAGCACGCTGCCGCCGATGCGCTGGGGCAGTCCGAGTGGGCGGCAATGCCAGCCGAAGGTCAGAATCTGATGGAACCAGCCCATCTCGGCAATCGCGCTGTAAGCCGAGATGCCGTGATCCAACGCATAGTCGACGAGCCGGGCGACGAGCGTATCGCGCACCGCGCGACGCTCGGCTGCCTGCAGCCGGCGGTCGAGGCAGAAGCGGGTGATTTCCAGGATGTCAGTCGCGCGTGGCGGCCCATCCTCACAAAGATGCGGATACAAGCTGTCGAGAATATGGGGATGCACAGTCGGCAGCAGCCTCGCCGAACCAAGATGCCCGCCATCAGCTTCCGCCAAAATCAGATACCTGGCGTTGGTATCGTCGAACTGATCGATTTCATAGCGTCCGGCCAGGACCGGGACATCCCATTTGAGCAAGTCGACAAAGACCGATTTGCGCGCGGCGAACATCGCACGCAACGCGGCGTCCGGTGCCGACAGCGGCGCCGCTGCTGGTGATGATGGCAATGGCAGGACATGCGGCATCGTCGGACTCCCTAGGCGGTGTTCGGCCCAGGGTCGGCGAGATGTCGATCATTGCGCTATTCCCGAAAAGGGGCATAGCGGCGGCGGAAAATATCCAGGAAAGTCAGGGTTCCGTCGAACAGCGCCCGGATCACCAGCAATGTCCGCTTGTTCACGCCATAGCGCGCACAGGCCTGCTTGATATGCCGGGCCACCGTCTCTTCACTGATTCCGAGGATGCGGCTGATTTCCCAGTCGCTCTTGCCGCGCGCCACCCAGAGGATGCAATCGCGCTGGCGGTCCGTCAGCGCCGGTCCTGGATAGAGCAGATGCCCACCCCGTCCCAACCAGAGCCGGCGCGCGGCTTCGAACGCAAAATTGCCGGCGAGTTGTGCGAGCGGCAGCATGACCTGCGGCAGCGGTCGCCCTACCTCGCAGGCAAACGAACACGAACCACACGCCTCGCCGGGAACATGGGCAGGGACCGTGAAACCGTCGCCGACACCCTGTGCGCGCCCGAGCGCAAGAATATGATGATCGCCTGGTGTCAGCGGGATCATCGCCGCCATCCGCGACCAGGGAAAGCCGATGCTGGTGACTTGGCTGGCGCGGTGCACCGGGTCACTCACACCAAGGGCGTTCTCGTCATAATAGTCCGCCCAGCGCTGCGGATAATTATGCAATCGGATCGCCGCATCACCGGCCGTGGCTACATCGACATGATGGCTGAGCGCGAAATACTGGAAGCCCAGTTCCACGCTGATAGCGGCCATAGTGACCGTCAGGTCCTCGGCACTGCCGACCGTCTCGACGATACGCGCAAGCTGTATCGCCATGCCCGAATAAGGCATCTGGCCTTGTTGCGACCGTCGGCGGTTTCTCGTGCTGCCCGGAGCCCGGCGATCGCCCTTCCCTCATCCTGCGGCCCAGGCGGCGGGGCCTCAATCCGTCGCCGGGCGAATCCTGTCATGGGAGCGTCATATCATCTCGTGAAATTGCCTAGAAGCGCCCTTGGGCTGCGCACCATGCAAGTCGCCGCACACTTCGTGGGTTTCAGCCCATGACGCTGCTGCGGGCGTGGCGCGAGAGCGCCGCTTATGCGCGGCTGCGCGGTATCGATCGCGCTGGCCTGATGTGGGAGTGGCTGCGTCGCGATCCTGATTACATCGCCTGGCACACCCGGGCGAGCAGCGCTACCCGCGGCGTTGCGGATCCGCGCGCGTGGGGGCTGCACTTTCGCTGAAGATCCGGCCCGATCAGCACCCGAGGCGCGGATCATCTGGCATGCCGATCTCGATCCCACAACACTGTGCGTTGCGGCGATCCCGACCGATCGCGCCGATCCCGATGGCCTTGATCTGGAACGATTCGCCTCCTGGCTGACTGTCGTCACTGTTTCTAGTGGATGGGACCATGCCGTTCTCTCGGACGGTCGCCACCATATCCGCCTCGATTTGGCGCAGGGCCGACTAGCCGGCGAGACACTGGTCCATCTGCACTACCGACTACACGGCCTTGGCAACGCCGAGATCGGCCTCCTGCCGCTGCGCCGCCTCCTTCATTTCCAGCGCCATCACCGCTTTGCGCACTCGCTGTATCCGCCCGATCCCTGGATCGAACGCGGTATCCAGTTGCTCCGCACCTATGACGGGCTCGCCGCCGGCGCAACCCAGCGCGAGATCGGCGCCGTGCTGTTCGGTGAGGCGCGCATCGCCGAGGACTGGAACGACCGATCCGACTCACTGCGGTCGCGAATCCGGCGGCTGGCGCGCGAAGCAAGGGCCTTGGCGTTGGGCGGATATCGTGACCTCATCCGACGGCAAGCGCGATTGCCGTCCAAGCCCCAGGTTCATGGTGAAGACTCCCGCAGCGATCCAGACTGATCCTTGGCGCCCCGGCCCTGACGGCGCGACCGCGCTCGATGGCTCGGCGACGGCAAAGACTGACTGTCGTCTTCGCCACCTAGCCCCGCCCTCACCGAGGCTCGTCCTGTCGGTGACGATCGGCTGCCCGCCATGATCGCCGATCGCGCCCGCTTGCGCGTCATGCTCACCAGCGTTGCGCGCACCTTCCACGTCGGCCCACTGGCGGATTGCTTCTTCGATCCTGCAACCGCGCTGTGCCTCAAGCGCCTGACTATCCCCGATGCCACGCAGCCACGCACCGCTCTGTGCGAGCCGAGTCGCTGCCCCAACGCCTGCATCACCGCCCGCCACAGGCCGGCCTGGCAACACGCCGCACACGAGGTCAGGACCTTGCTCAAGGAACGCCACCTGTCGGACTTGCAGCACGCCGCGCTCACAACCGAACTGCACCGGCTCGCGAGAGTGATCGAGGCCATCGACCCCGCACCACCGGGACCCATCCCCGGCTGACGGCGGAGGCTCTGCGCCGGTCGGCGCGCCCGCGCAACGGCTTTGCCGTCCTCCGCTTTGCTGCGGCCCTGACGGGTGCGCGAACCCGCCTGTGCCCGGCGCTTCTCGAGCTCCGCCGCCGGGGATGATCCCCGGCGGGCAAGCGGAGTTCAGACCATGTCCTCATCTTCTTCATCATCTGCCCACGCCGATGTCCACGCCCGGGTCACCGCGGCGATCATCTCGGCAATCGAAGCCGGCACCGGCACCTGGCGCATGCCTTGGCATCATTCCGGCGCCGACGTCACCCGCCCGACCAATGTCGCCAGCGGCAAGCCCTATCGCGGCATCAACACGGTCTCGCTCTGGGCGGCCGCCTATGCCAGTGGCTACACCAGCGGGGTATGGGGCACCTATCGCCAGTGGCAAGCGCTCGGCGCGCAGGTCCGCAAGGGCGAACAGGCCAGCCTGGGCGTGCTGTGGAAGGAGCTTCGCGCCAAGGACGATGATGACGGCAACAGTGATGAGCACGAGCACGATCACCGTCGCCTTTTTGCCAAGGCATTCAGCCTGTTCAACGCCGATCAGGTCGATGGTTACGTCCCCGAGCCGCAGCCGATCCTGCCCGAGAGCGAACGCCTCGTCGCTGTCGAAGCTTTCATCGCCGCGCTCGGCATCGACACGGTCTACGGCGCGCCCAGCGCCTACTACGATATCGCGCAAGACCGCATCTACATGCCCGGTTTCAGCACCTTCCACGATGCCCATGGCTTCTACGCCACCCAACTCCACGAGGCGGCCCATGCCAGTGGCGCAGCCCACCGGCTCGACCGGGATTTTGGCGCCAGGTGGACCAGGCACGCGCTCGCCATGGAGGAAGCGACCGCCGAGTTGACCGCATCGTTCCTGCTCGCCGATCTCGGGATCGCCCACGAACCGCGCGCCGACCACGCGGCCTACATCGCCTCCTGGCTGCAGCTGCTCAAGGACGAGCCCCGGGCAATCTTCACCGCCGCGAGCAAGGCGCAAGCCGCGGCCGACTGGATGCACGCCCAGCAACCATGACCTGCCAGCAGCCCTGCCCGAGCGGCCGATCCCTCGCGGGATCGGCCGCTATGCCGCGCATGGCTATGCGCGGGCTTCGCCCGCTCATCAGCGGACGCCGCTGGCGCGGCGGCGTTGTTTTTCTGGGCCTCCCTCGATGCGGGTCTGGTCGGCTCTCCCGGCTAGGCCCGCCACGGCGTACCGCAAGCCCGGCTGCGCCGCGCTGCTCCATTCCATTGCGCCCCTGTGGGTGCGGCCCACCGCTAACGCGGGCCTGTCCGCTCGTTTTCGCCGCCCACCCCCGCCTCGGGGGAAGCCATGGGGCTTTGGGGGCAGTGATGGAGGCAATGATGGTTTCTACCTTCCAACCACCGTTCTGGGCTGGACTGTCAGGATATGTCGCGGAAATGGGATCGGCTTTCCTCTGCGCCGCGCTCGGTATCGTTCCGACCGTGCGCCATGCCGACTACCTGGCAAGCTGGCTGGACGTGTTGCGCGAGGACAATCGCGCCATCTTCCGCGCCGCCAGCGCGGCCAGCAAGGCCGCCGACTGGCTGCTGGCGAAACACGCCGCCGCGCAAGTCGAGGCGGTTCAGGCCGAGGCTGTCCAAGGCCAGACGTTCCGCGATGACCTTGGCGAACGGAGGGCTGCAGCATGATCCTGCTCACCCCCGAACTTCGCGCGGCACTGCGGATGAACGCCGACCGTTCCGACGAGCATGTTCATGACCCCGCTCCGGTCGTCAAATTGTTCTCACCCCTCGGCGCGGCGACGTGGCTGGCGACCGAATTGCTGGACGATGGCGATACGCTGTTCGGCCTTGCCGACCTGGGATTCGGCTGTCCCGAACTCGGCTATTTCTCGCTGGGCGAGATCGCGCGGCTGCATTTGCCGTTTGGCCTCACCATCGAACGCGACACCGGCTTTGCGACCAGCACCGGCCTGTCGGTCTGGGCCGACACCGCTCGCCGCGCCGGTTCGATCCAAGCGGCCCAATCGATCATCTGGCGCATCGAATCCGCGCCGATTCCCGAGCTTCCGACCGATCCCGACGAGGGAAACGGCGGATGACGCGCGGCGCGTAACGCCGCTTTTCGCAAAGCCGGTCCCGCTCATCCCATAACGAAATCGCGGGACCGGCCCTCACAAGGAGTGCTGACATGAAACTCGAATTCATCCCGCTCGACAAGCTGGTCGTGAGCAAGGCCAACATGCGTTATGGCCGGAAGACGCCCGATGTCTCCGATATCCTGCCCACCGTGCGCAGCCGTGGTATCATCCAGCCGGTCATCGTCCGACCGAAACCCTGTCTTGCGCCCGCCGAAGGATGCGGACCTGCCAATCATGCCGACAGGGGCTATGAAATCATTGCCGGAAGCCGCCGCTTCCACGCCGCCAAGATCGTCGCCGAGGAACGCCACGCAGCCAGGGACGGCGCTGCCGAAGCCGATACCGACATGGCGCTGCTACCCTGCGCGATCCTCGACGCGGGCGACGACGCCGCCGCCGTCGAAGCCTCGCTGATCGAAAATCTGGCGCGGCTCGACCCCGATGAGGTGACACAGTGGGAAACTTTCACCCGGTTGGTCAAGGAAGGCCGCAGGCTGGAGGACATCGCCGCCACATTCGGCCTGCCCGACCTTGCCGTTCGCCGCGTGCTCGCGCTCGGCAACCTGCTCCCGGCCATCCGCGACCTGTATCGCCGGAAAGAGATCGACGCGGCCACCGTGCGCCACCTGACCATGGCGTCGAAGAGCCAGCAAAAGGCCTGGCTGGCCCTCGCCGCCGATCCCGACAGCTACGTCCCGACCGGCCATCAGTTGAAGGCATGGCTCTTCGGCGGTCAGTCGATCCCCGCCCGTCACGCGCTGTTCGACATCGCGGCGAGCGGGCTTGCGACTATCGCCGACCTGTTCGGCGATGACCGTTATGTCGCCGATGCCGATGCCTTCTGGACCCTGCAGAATGCCGCCATCGAGGCCAAGCGCGCCGCCTACGTCGAGCAGGGCTGGGCAGACGCGATCATCGTGCCACCGTCCGACCATTTCACGGCATGGGAATATGAGAAGGCGGGCAAGCGCAAGGGCGGGCGCGTCTATCTCGACGTGCGCGCCACCGGCGAGGTGATTGTTCACGAGGGGTATATAAGCCGCAAGGAGGCCGCGCGTCTCGCCAGAGCGGAGGGGGCGGACCATGGTGTCGGGACTGGGCAGAAGTCCACACGGCCCGAAGTGACATCGACGATGCAGACCTATATCGATCTGCACCGCCACGCCGCCGTCCGCACGGCGATGCTCGCCCACACCAGGATCGCGCTGCGGCTGATGATCGCCCATGCCATCACCGGCTCGCCCCTCTGGTCGGTCAAGCCCGAACCACAACGTGCAAGCCATGATGCGGTGCGCGAGAGTGTCGAGAATTGCCGCGCCGAGGCGGATTTCGATGAGCATCGCCGCGCGGTCCTGGCGCTTCTCGGCTTCTCGCCCGAGGAGCCCACCGTGACAGGCGGAAACGGCGATGACCATGGTGTCGTCGGTGTGTTCCGGCGCCTGCTCGAGCTTCCCGACATGGTCGTCATGGACGTGATCGCGGTGGTCATGGGCGAAACACTGGCCGCCGGCAGCGCCGCCGTCGAGGTGGTGGGCAGCGAGATCGGCGTCAATATGGCCCGCTACTGGCAGGCTGACGACGCCTTTTTCGAGTTGATCCGCGACCGCGAGGTGCTGACGCGCATCGTCGCCGAAGTTGCGGGCGAGACCGTCGCTAGCGCCAATGCCGGTGAAAAGACCAAAACCCTGAAACGCATCGTGCGCGATCATCTCGACGGCACCAATGGGCGCTCGCAGCACGAGAACTGGGTGCCCCGCTGGATGACGTTTCCGCCTGCCGCCTACACGGCGCGCGGCGGCGGCGGCGCCGTCTCCACCCATGCCAAGGCGGAGGCCGCGCGCGAGATCGAGCGGCAGAAGCCGGGCGATGACGATCCCGATCCGAGCGCAACGGGCGCCGTGATGGCCACACCGGACTTCAACGACGAGGAGAAGGCAGACATGCTCGCCGCCTGACCCGTCGCGGGCGGCGGGGCGCAAAGCACCGCCGCCCGCATTATTGTAACCCTTGAAAATTCCGCCGCGCGCCCTCGCCCTGTCGGGCTCGGGCGCGCGGTCTTTATTGCGTCCTGGGTTAGTTCACGTGCCCCACCGGTTGTGCCGCTGCTACCAGGTCGAGAGCGATGAGGACACGCGATCAACAGTATTTCGCGTCCCAGCTCTCATTTCCGCAAGATCAAAGGGCCATACTGGTGTAATCAAGCAGCGCTATAGACTGGAAACGTTTCGCGCTCATGTCTGGCGCGGGACCCATTTCGTGCATCGTTCGGCGTGATGGAGGGGAAGCATGGCAAAGGTTCGCAATTCCAAAGGGACCATGACCGTCGTGGCTTATCGCGGCGACGCCAAGACATTGCTTGCTTTCGACCTGACCACGACTGCGGCCCGCACGCACCTTGCGGGTTTCACCATTGCCGTGACGCCGCCGGGCAAGCCCACCTATTTCCTGTGGAATCGGCTGCAATTCCGAAACCCGAGCGATCATGCACAGGACCCGTCCGAGCCGGCCCGCTCCACGATCAACGCGCCGCTGCACAAGTTCCGTTGGGTCCATGTGCCGGGCCTCGAACACCAGGGCCTCGCGCCGACGCTGGGCACCTACGTCTACACCGTCACGCCGCGCTATTTCGACGCGCAGGGCCACTTGCTCCCCCTCGACCCGACCCTTTCGGTCGATGTCTCGATCCCGGTCGGCCCGTTCGTCAAGGGTGCGCTCAAGCTCGGCTTCACGCGCGGATTCACCCAAAGCCAGGCCTTCGTCGGACATTTCGGCTTGGACGCCAAGTTCAAGCCGTACCGGGCACCGCTGCAGTTCGACACGTCGGCCATCGCCGGCACCAATGCGCAGGGAGAAAGCTTCACCTACGCGCAGGAATACGAATGGTCGGGCTTCACCGCCCGCGACCGCATTTTCGACATATTGCGCACGGTTGATGCCGACTCGAGCCTGACGCTCGATCTGTTCGCCTACGATCTGAGCGAGCCGGACATCATCAGCCTGCTTCTGTCCATCGGTGTGCGCGCCCGCATCATCCTCGACGATGCCGGTCTTCACCACGGCACCAAGCGCCCGCCTGAGGACCGCTTTGCCGAGCTCTTCGCCGCAGCGGCGGGCGCCGGACGCATCAAGCGCGGCCGTTTCGATCGCTATGCCCACGACAAGATCATGGTTGTCTATCGCCATGGGCAGCCGATCCAGGCACTGACCGGTTCGACCAACCTCTCGGTAACCGGGATCTACGTCAATTCAAACCATGTCCTGGTCTATGAAGATGGCGGCGTGGCAGCACTCTATGCCGATCTTTTCCAGACCGTCTGGGACCAGGACGTGGCCGCCGGTCCATTCCGCCCTTCCCCGCTTGCGACCCAACACCATGGCTTTGCCAGCACCACCGTCCCGGCGACAAGCATCGCCTTTTCGCCGCACAACGAAGCCGATGCGCGCACGGGCCTCATGGCGATTGTGACGCGCGCGCAGGCCGAAGCAAATGTTGCCGACAACCTCGGCAGCGTGTTGTTCGCGGTGATGGAATTGCAGGGTGCCGCCGACAATCCCGTCTACACCGCGCTCGGCGCGCTGCACGACAGCGGCACGGTCTTCAGCTACGGCATTTCCGACAATCCCGCCGGTATCGCGCTCTATCCGGTCGGCAAACCCGGCGGCGTCCTCGTCACCGGCAAGCCCCGGAAGACGCGGCTGCCGCCCCCCTTCAGCCAGGTGCCCAACATCAGCTTGGGCCATCAGGTCCACCACAAATTCGTGGTGTGCGGCTTCAATGGCGATGATCCCATGGTGTTCTGTGGATCATCGAACCTCGCGCTGCTCGGCGAACAGCAGAATGGCGACAATCTCCTCACGATCCGGGATGAAGATGTCGCCACCTGCTTCGCGATCGAGGCGATCGCGCTGGTCGATCACTTCAATTTTCTCGACAGCACGGCGACCCAGGCTGCCGAAATCAAGGGCCGCGACAAGGTCGTGCCGCTCACGTCGCCGCCCGCCGTCAAGTCGGATGCCGCGCGCGAAGCGGGCTGGTTCCTCGGCACAAGCGACAGCTGGGCGGCCAAATATTTCGACGAGAACGACCTGCATTGTCTCGATCGACGGCTGTTCGTCCGATAGCCCTTCGCCGCCTCGCCAGGCGCGGTTTCCATAGTGGCGGCGCTCTCGTAGACTGCCGAAAGAAGCGGACCAGCGAGCATCGTTTCCTTGGTGGGCACGGGACCCAATGCCCGATCCGGGCGGTGTGGGGTTTGATCGGCCCCCTCTGCCTCTCCCTTGCCGGCCAGCCATGACAGGTGGCGGATGCTGTTTCTTCCAATGTCGCCCCCAACCGTTCCCGGCTCCTCGGGCGCATGACCTGGGACGGCCGCGATCCGGTCGAAACCATCGCCCGACGGCTTATTTCCCCGCCCGCACCCACCCCACGCGGCGTGCCGCGTGGGGTGGGTGCGGGCTCCTCGCGGTCGCTTACGCTCGCAAATAAGCCTTTGGCTCCGGTCCTCCGCTGCGCTTCGGCCTGCGGTTCGCCGGCCCGCTGTGACCGTCCCTTGGGTCCGCCCATCGCCCGGAAACGGTTCGGGGCGACCTATCAAGGAGACGAACAATGCCAGCCATCGGCCATGTCACGCGCGACGGAAACGGCTTCAAGGGCCAACTCCGCACCCTCTCGATCCGCACCGAAATCGAGATCATTCCCAATGCCCGCAAGTCGGGCGATACCCAGCCCGATTACCGCGTCTCGGCGGCCGGTGTCGAGGTCGGGGCCGGATGGATCCGGCGCGGCGAGATGTCCGGCCGCGACTATGTGTCGCTGTCGCTCGCCGCCCCCGAATTCGGCCCGCGCCGACTCTACGCCAATCTCGGCCGCGCCGCCGGGCAGGATGACGAGGACGCCTTCGCGATCATCTGGAATCCTGCCGACTGAACGGACCGCCCCGCGCCCGAACCGGGCGCGGGGCCTCACGCGATGCGCCGGGTTTGCATAGCGCGCGGGGAGCCTCTGCAGGCGGGAGCGCCCGCACCGTCCGCGTTTCCTCGCACGGACGAGAGCCCGTACATCCCGGTTCAGCCCACCTCGCTTCCTGCAAAATCGGGTCCGAAAGCCCGACTGATTGACCCCCGTGCTCCGCGCACCACAAGGGTCTGGGGCAGCGCCGGCGACCAGAACGAAGGAGGGTCGCAATTGCATGGGCCCTATTGCGACCCTGCCGAAGACGACCGGATCGATCCATTCCGCGCTCATCAGCTGGCGCACCAAGCGTCGGCGTAGATGGACCATAATCATGGACGACACCGCGAAAGATATCGGGGCACGCGCGCAGGCCGCACGCGAGACTTGCCCCTTTCTCACCGCCAAACAGGCGGCCTTTCATCTCGGCCTCGCCTATTCGACGCTCAAGCGCCTCCGCCTGACGGGAACGGGTCCGAAATGCCGCCTGCATGGGCGCACTTGGCGCTATCATATCGACGACATCGAAGCCTGGTCGGCAGCCCGCGCACGCGGAGGCAACCATGGTTGAGGCCCTTCCCAAAACCCGCCCGCTGCCGCTGTTTGCCTGGGAAAAGCACCAACGGGCAGAACGCCAGCGCATCGCCCGTGTCCGCCGCATGCGGCTGCGCCGCGCAGCGCTGCTGGGGTTCGGGATCGCAGCCCTGGGGACGACGATTGCCCGGCAACCACTGCCGCGACTGGTCTGGAACGCCAGCGCCAGCGCCCCGATCGGCCTCTATGCTGTCTCGCCCGGCACTGCGCCGGGACGCGGCGACATGGTGATCGCCTGGCCGCCGGCAACCGCCCGGCAACTCGCCGCCCATCGCCACTATCTGCCAGCCAACGTGCCACTGGTGAAGCGTGTCGTGGCGGCCGCCGGCGACACCGTCTGCGCCGTCGATCGCAGCGTGACCGTGAATGGCAAACCGGCTGCCCTGCGCCGCATCGTCGATGCAGCGGGCCGTCCATTGCCTGCCTGGCAGGGATGCATCCGGCTGACCCCAGGCATGGTCTTCCTGCTCATGAGCGAGACGACGGACTCGTTCGACGGGCGCTATTTCGGGCCGACATTGGCGCGCGACCTCATCGGCAAGGCGACACCGCTATGGCTGCGCTGAGGACACTCGCGCTGGGCTTCGCGCTGCTCGCCCCCACGCCCGCCGGTGCCAATTCCCCGACAAGCGATCCGGTCGCCCGCTGGCACCCCGAGATCGCCGAAGCCTCGGCACGGTTCGGCGTGCCGGAGGCCTGGATCGCGCGGGTGATCCGCGCCGAAAGCGGCGGAATGACGAGGTTGCATGGGCGGCCGATTACCAGCCCGGCGGGCGCAATGGGGCTGATGCAATTGATGCCGGCGACCTGGGCGGCAATGCGCGCGACATACGGCCTGGGCAGCAATCCCCATGATCCGCGCGATAACATTATCGCCGGCGCGGCCTATCTGCGCGCGATGTACGACCGGTTCGGCTATCCGGGGCTGTTTGGCGCCTACAATGCCGGCCCCGGCCGCTATGCCGCCTATCTCGCCACCGGACGCTCGCTGCCGGGCGAGACACGCGCCTATCTCGCCACCCTGACGGGCTCCCCCCCGCGGGACATGCAGACGGTGCCATCGGCGCCGCGCCGTTCGCCGCCGCCGCTGTTCGTGGTGCTCAGCACTGTGGCGAAATCCGGAAACATGCCATCACCGCGCCGGCCAGAGGCGTCACCAGATCCGCTGTTCGTGGTTCGCGCCCCCGACTGAGCGAGCATGGCTGGCAGCGTCGCAACGCATGAGCGGCGAGGTCCGTGCGCCGGGCAAAGGTGGGAGGGGCTCGTCTCGAGCATGGCCCAGTATGACGGGCGGCGAAGCGCCTGTGCAAGGCCGGCGGCCCCTCCAATTTTGCCGCGATGTTGAAGGCTGCTGCGCAGCCGAGTCTGTTTGTTTGGGCGCAACAAAATCGGCTCCTCCGCCGCCGCTTCGCGGCGCTTCCGGCTGTGCCTCCAGCGGCCCTGACAGCCACTCCGCCACCCGTCGCGCGAGGTCTGTCCTCGATGAGGAGGGCGTCAAGCGAAGGAGACGATCATGACCATGTTTCAGACCATAAGTGCCGCATCGGACCGCGTCGTGGCGACGCTCATGGCGGGGCTCGAAATCGAATTCGGGCGGGGTGCGGGCGAAGCTTTGGCCGCCCGGTTTCTGGAAGCGGAAGAGAGCGATTTCCTGTGGGACGCGAGGGCGTCGGAGCGCTGGCTCGGGGCATATCGTGCGCAGGACGGGGAGGATGTTGAGCTTGATCGGGTGGCGATCATGGGCCGGCTGAATGGCCGCTGGTTCGTCGCGGTGAGCATCGTCGATGGCGACGGAAACCCGCACGGCTTGCTGGGGCGACGCGACTTTGGAAGCGAACGCCAGGCGCGAACAGCATTCGCGGTCACGCATTGATCGCGACATCGCAACGCCGGGACGCGGGTGCCGGACAGGCATCGGCGTCCCGGCTTCTTTTTTGCCTCGTCGCGGGCGGCATAGGAGGACAGCAGGATGGCGGAAAGAAGGGAACGGCAGCGGTAAGGACGGGAGGGCGGCGTAAGGCAAGATAAAGCTATGGCACTGCGTTTCCATAAGCCTTTGCCTGCACATCGTTATTTGGACGATTTGATGGCACTGCTCCTGATATGTCGGTGCCATCGCCCGCGAAATCAGCGGAATTGCGCCACGTTCAGCGGCACCGGTTTTCATCTGTTCCGGCGCGGGCCATGCTCGCCTCCCCAACTCTATTGGAAGCAGGAAGATGGCCGCCGACGACACCTTCGAGCCACACCTTGGGCACCAGCGTAGCCAGGGCATCAAGCGCCCCCGGCGCTATCTGGGCCGCGTGATTGCCGCCGCCAATCTCGCGCGCGGTGGCGGCGTCGCGAGCAGGCCTGCCAGGGGCAGCTTCACCGGCAGCCGGACCGGTCGCGGCGCGGGTGTTGGGCGCCTCCTCTCAAGCCGTGGTGGCCATGCCGCCGCGAACCGTCGTCGCGTCATCGTCAAGGCGAGCGTGGTCAAGCTCGCCGGCAAAGGCGCGTCGGCCGCCGCCGCGCATCTGCGCTATCTCCAGCGCGACGGCACCATGCGTGAGGGAGAACGCGGTGTGCTCTATGGCCGCGACGCCGATGCCGTCGACGGAAAGGCGTTCGGCGAGCGCGGGGCCCGCGATCGCCATCAATTCCGCTTCATCGTGTCACCGGAAGACGGCGACCAATATGACGACCTCAAGCCCCTCACCCGGCGGCTGATGGCGCGGATGGAGGAGGATCTGGGCACGAAGCTTGATTGGGTTGCTGTCGACCACTTCAACACCGGCCATCCGCACAGCCATATCGTGGTGCGCGGTAAGGACGAGCGCGGCGCCGATCTGATTATCGCCCGTGACTATATGACGACCGGCATTCGCGAGCGCGCCACCGAACTGGTCGACCTCGATCTGGGCCCACGCACAGCCCGCGAAATCCAGCAGTCGCTGCGCGCCGAAATCGAGCAGGAACGGCTGACCTCGATCGACCGCGCGCTGATCAAGGCTGCGGACGCCGAGCGGGTGGTCACAAGCCATGCTCGCGATGGGTTCGCCCAGACGCTGCGCGCTGGCAGGCTAGCGAAGCTGGCACGTCTGGGCCTGACCGAGCCGCTCGGTGCCGGTCGGTTCCGGCTCGCGCCTGACCTTGCAAACACGCTTCGCCGCCTGGGCGAACGCGGCGACATCATCCGCACCATGCAGCGCGAATTTAGCCGCGCCGCAGTTGCCCGGGCACCGGTCGAACAAGCGATTTATGACCCTGCCGCGCCAGATGCACGCCCGCTGGTCGGCCGCGTGCTGGCGCGCGGCCTCGCCGACGAACATGCCGATCAGCACTATCTGATCGTCGACGGTGTGGATGGGCGGAGCCATTACGTAGCCATCGGCCGTGGCGCCGAAACCGACATGCGCTTGCCGCAAGGTGCGATCGTGCGGATCGAACCCATCAGACCGACGGTGCGGGACGTCGATCGCACCCTTGCCCGGGTCGCTGCCGCGAATGGCGGGCGCTACGATGTCGACGCCCATCTGCGCCACGATCCAACTGCAACCGAAGCCTTCGCCGAGACGCATGTTCGGCGGCTTGAAGCCATGCGACGCACGGGCGGCATCGTCGAGCGTGAGCCGTCGGGACGGTGGATCATTGCACCCGATCATCTCGAGCGCGTCGCCGACTATGAGGCCGCGCGCTTACGCGACCGTCCTGTTGCGATCACGATGCTGTCGGCGCAGCCAATCGAGCGGCTGGTCGATGCCGACGCCGCGACCTGGATCGACCGGGAGCTGGTCGCGAGCGCGCCCGAGCCGGTCCGCGATGCCGGGTTCGGCCACGACCTGCGTGACGCCCACGCGCGCCGCCGGCAGTGGCTGGTGGCGCAGGGATTTGCCGAGGAGACGGGCAGCGGCACGACGTTTCCGTCTGGCATGATTGCAGCGCTCCAGCGGCGCGAACTGCTTCGGGTCGCAGAGCAGCTTTCCGAAGATCTCAAGCTGCCGTTCCGGGAAACCGCCGAAGGCGGTCGCGTCGAGGGCGTCTATCGCCGATCCGTCGATCTTGTCAGCGGACGCTTCGCTTTGATCGAACGGTCGCGGGATTTCACGCTCGTGCCGTGGCGCCCGGCTCTGGAGAAGCAGGTCGGCAAAGCGGTCTCGGGATTGATGCGTAGCGATGGCATCAACTGGTCAGTCGGGCGCGGGCGGAGCGGGCCGACGATCTCATGATCGTGTAGTTTGACCTCCGTGCGCGGTATCCGATGGAAACCGCCTTAAAACCACCCATCAAGGGCGTAAGATTCGAACGTCGAAACCTATCGCCGGTTCTATGGGGCTTAGCTCGCCACCAAAGGCCTTCTTCAGGCCATAGCGCTTGCGATTTTGCCCGGATGCGTTGAACCCACGCCGGTGGCGTGGTGGCAGCGCCGGAGGGCAAGTCCAGCGCACGGGATCTGGGCGCGCAACTTGTCGCAAGGTCCTAGGCGCCTAGGTCTCGCCTGTGGCAGGGCACGGCTCATGCGAATACCCCTGCTCCTTCCGTGCCTTGCCGCCCTCGCCTTGTCGCCCGCCCCGGCGCTTGCCTGGGGCAGCGAGGGGCACCAGGTGGTCGCCCTGATCGCGCGCCAGTACCTCAAGCCGGAGGCGCGACGCCGCGTCGATGCGATCCTCGCCACCGACCAGGATACCTTGACCGCCCCGGACATGGCCGCCCGCGCCACCTGGGCCGATGCCTGGCGCCGCGAGCACAAGGACACCGAGAACTGGCACTTCGCCGACATCGAGCTCGACGACGGCGACCTGGCCAAGGCTTGCCCCGAAAGCCCGATGAGCGACGCGCCGGCCAGCGCCGGCCCGGCCACCGAGTGCATCGTGACCAAGCTCGAGCAGTTCGCCCGCGAACTGGCCGCGCCGGCCACTAGCCCGCAGGAGCGCCTGCTGGCGCTCAAGTTCGTGCTGCATTTCGTCGGCGATCTGCACCAGCCCCTACATGCGTCTGACAATCACGACCGGGGCGGCAACTGCTTGGCCCTGGCCCTTGGCGGGCCGCGCACAGTCAACCTCCATGGCTATTGGGACACCGTGGTGGTCGGCGAGATCGATCCCGATGCTCAGCACTTGGCCAAGCAATTGGGCAAGCGGATCACGCGCCAGGAGATGGCAGCTTGGTCGGCCGGCACTCCGGAAGACTGGGCGCGCGATTCGTTCGGAATCGCCAAGCAGGTTGTCTACACTGTGCAGTCGCAGCCCGGTTGCGATGACTCGCACGCGCCGATTGCGCTGCCGGCCGGCTATGATGCCCAGGCCCGTCGCGTTGCGGCCGAGCAACTGGCCAAGGCGGGTTGGCGCTTGGCGCAGGTGCTCAATGTGGCGTTGGCGCCGTCAGCGGACGCGGGCGTGAAAGGATGACCCTTATCGCCAACTTGCGGCTTGTGGTTTTGGGTAGAAAGCGAACATGCCGATGATAGGTTGAGCGCATGGACGAGAAAATGCGTGCCCACGTGGCTGTACTTAGGAGCATGCAATCTGAAGCGGCAGTAGAATGGCTGCTTCAGCACCATCCGTCTGGCGAAGGAATCAGACTGCTCGAACATATATCGTTGAGGAGAGAGGACTACCGCCGTCTTGCCAGACACTATCTTGCTGGACGTCCTCACGCACAAGATCGAGCATATCGGCTCTTCGCGCATCGCCTCGGCCTCCGGCATTTGATCCGTATCCTCGACGAAACGCCGGGTAGAAATGGCAGCGACGCCGATCTGTTAGCATACCATCTCAAGCCTTTGCTGAGGAATGCCAAGGACGCCGAGGAGTTGCGCGAGGCGGAGGCGTTCATTGACCGACTCACGGCACGCTGACTGTCCGACGTTGAGCGATTTCAATCATCCGCCCGCCCAGCGATCGGCCGCGCGCTCGATCGACAGCGAACCCGGCCAAGTGCGGCACAGCGCAAAGGCCGTCTCTGGCTCTCCGTCCAGCCACGCGCTCCACTGATCCCGCCGCAGCACCACCGGCATGCGATCGTGAACATCGGTCATCAACGCGCTGCTCTCCACCATGACCATGGCGTAAGTCTGCCCCCATTCAGCGGTCTGGCGCCAGATCCCGCCGATAGCAAAGACCTCGCCGCCGGGCATGCCATACCAGGTGCGCGTCATGCGGCCCGCCTCGCCTTCCGGCTCTGCCCACTGGCTTACCGGAATCAGGCAGCGCCGCCGGGCGAAGCTGTCGCGCCAGAACGGCGTGTGCAACTTGTCGTCGCGGGCATTGGTGACGGGCTTGGGCTTGAGCGGTTGGCCTTGCTTGCCCTTAAGCACCACGGGAAAGCCCCAATTCATGGCGCCGACGCGACCATGTGCGACGACCAGGCCGGGATAGCCAGGATAGACCTCGTCGGCATGGTTCACGCCCGGCACAGCCTCGGCCACGAAGATCTGGGCCACTTCAGCCTGGTTGGCGCGCAGGCGGTAAAGGTTGCACATTGCCCAGATGTCTGCCGCCCGCCGCGCAGAGTCAAATCGCAGGCCGGCTTGCGCATTTGTTCCTATTATGTTCCAACTGTCGCCATGGAACGAATCGACCTCGACATCATGGCGGACGCGATCCTGGAGGCCCCTGGCTGGGCGCGCGTCGGCATCACCGCCCCTTCCCCCACCCTGCGCGAGGACGCCGCGCGCGAGCTCGCCGGCGCCGTCGCCGAACGCCTGCAAGCCGCGCCGCCCAAAGCCGAGCAGCTCGGCCTGAAACTGTGACGCGCCATGCCGCGCTGGAACGCGGCGGGCCTGATGGAGCCCACCTCGATCACCGATGCCGCGGCGCTGCGCTTGGTCGTGCGCCCGGTCTGCCGTTGCGGGCATTCCATGACATTCGATCCCCACGGCTTGTGGTGGCATTTTCAGCAGCGCGGATGGGATGACCGCATGCCCGAAGTGTGCCGCCGGTTCTGGTGCATCGTGTGCATGGCGCAGTGGCGGGAAAAAGTGCGGCCGGTGCGGATCGAGACGGTGAATGAGCGTAGCGCGGCAGTGGTGTTGCCGATGCCGCCAGAGCGGGAGTGGAAACAGCAGTCGCGGGCGTTGCGCTGACCTCGTTCCTGACAGTTGCCCGACGGGGCTTTCCAGCCAGCACCATTAGGCTCGATAGTATTAAGACGCGTCAGACGAACCTGCCGATTTACGTACGAATGGCGTAAGCCGTTTGGCAGCGGAGGGGTGTGAACACGGTGTTCTGTGACGAAGCCGCCAATTTGAGCACCGCCACATCCTTCGCCGTGATCGCCCTCAGAGCGGCCGTTCGGCCTCCCGAAACGACTCCCTGAAAACCGCCGTTCATTCATCGGGGTGTTGGAACGGACAAGGCGACCACAAAGGTGGAAGGCGGTTCGTGAGCCTCCGAATGCGCACGATATCCGATAGTATGGATTGACAGCTTTAGTGAAACGAGCCTCGATAATCTGCCTTTCGTTGGACGCTCTTAGGCTCGGCTGAGCAACTGTCGCCGGTGGGGGCCACCGGAGAAAAAATCTATAACCGCCACTTGAAACTGTAAGGCTATAGCCTACATCCCTACTATGACGCCAGCCAGCCCTCATTTCGACCTCTGGGAAAGTCCCAACTGGCGGACGACTTCGCACAGCGCCCAAGCCGTCGCGCAAAATTGCCGGCCGGTCAGCTACAACAGCAGTTTCGATCTCGATATCGTCGCAGGCAGCAATCTGAATCGTTTGCTGCTGCGCGGCGAGCCGACCGTCCGCCTAAGCTACGACGCGGTCCGCGCGCTCGTCGATGCCCCGGATGCGAAGATCTTTGAGCAGGGAAGCTTTCGCTATAAGACAGCGATCAAGCCGCTTCGCGACGCATTTCTCGACGAATTCCAGTTCGCCCTATCTAACAATATGGGCGGCGATCCGGGGCGCGGACGCTTTACAGTCGCAAATGAGCTTGCTCACATCGCCCTGTCGCGCCGTTCCGTGGGGCGCGCGCTCGACGGGTTGCTCGACATTTTCAGGAGTGACGCTCAGCTCGGCGACGAACCGATCGTCTGGTGGTTCCGGACCCGGGTTCGCGAAGTCATCTCCCGGGTTCGGCTCACGATCCGCTTTCGCTGCGGCGTTGAAGCCAAGACACAGTCTCACGCCCAGACCCTGCGCGAGTGGGCACGTCTGTTCGCCATCCACACTGGATTTTCTCCTCCGACCAAGCGGATTGCCATCAGCAGCCCGTTTCACGGAGGATATAATGAATCAAATCGAAGACCCGACGCTCGCCCATATTTTCACGCATGGCGGCGACCCCAGCATCCCAGCGGCCCTGGCTTCGGCAGCACACTGGAAAACCTGCCTACTGCTTGCCGCCCGGAGCTGGTCGACGATCGGCGGTTTCACCAGCGTAGTGCGCTTGGGCGGTGGCCGCTTCGCCGCGCCGATCGACGCGGTCTGGGTGGTCAGCTTCGCCTGGGACTACGACATCAACCGGGCCTTCGCGCTCCGGTTGCAGCAAATGTCCGATGAGGATTTCAATGAAGGAGAACTCTCGCTCGATTGAGCCGCCACGCGTGTCCGATGTGCTGCGCGCGCATTTCCTGACGCTCGACGGGGTGACGCAGGATCGATTGGCCCAGGCTATGTGCGTCTCGCGTCATAGCATCAGCGAGCTGATGAATGATCGCCGGTCAATCACCGCGCCGATGGCTGTGCGCCTCGCGTACGTGCTCGGCACCGACGCTGAGTTCTGGCTCAATCTGCAGCAGGCCAGGGATCTGTTCGAAGCGCGCCGAGATCTCGATGGCACGCTCGGCGATCTGACTCCCATTCGTGCGACAGTGACGGAAGCCGATGTCGTGGGCTTGAGGAGCAGGCGCTGAATCCAAGTATTTGCCCAGGGCTGCGCAAAGCGAAAAATACCGATCAACAGGGGGCAACGGCTGCGTTTTGCACGGTGTGCATTATGCCCAGCGCTCTCGATACCGGCTTGCAGCGCGCGAGCCGATCAATTCCGCCGCCATTGCTGCCGTTCGACGCCCGTTTAGCGCTTCCTGATACCGATCTTACGTTCAGTTCGACATGATCATAAAGATCGAATCTTCGTGATTGACCGTTGCCAGTGCTTGTTCACGATGCACGAATTTCCCGAGAGGCCGTTGATCTGTGAAGCAGCCGAAGGCAGCCGCAGCGAGTTGAGGACCAAATTTAAAGACAAGCTTGTGCATGTTAAGATTTTGTGCCACACATGCGGCATCAAAAATTAACACGGGGTGCGTAGATGCGCCAGTATGCCGAGCAGGTAATCTGGGAAAAAGATGATGCCCAAGGGAAGCTTCGCGAGTTAGGTCTGGACAGCGGAAAGTTGATCCGCTGCGCGGCGGTCGCGATCGGTCAGGCGAACAACGTCACCCGGAACTTCGCATTGAACGCCTGGGGCACCTTCGCTCACCATTACGGGCTAGCCGAGCTGCGTAACCAGTTCGTCGGCCCGAATTGGAGGATCGACCGATCCGAAGGTATCGAGTCAATCGTGAATGAGGAAAAAAGGCTCAAAGTGACGTTCCAGAACGTCGACGTTGCAATGGGTAAGAACGATCCCAAGCCGCGTTCGCCAAAGGGTGCGGGGGCGGAACGCGCTTGTGAGGGCAATTTGGGTTTGTTCCCGGAAGCTCCGGTGTTCGTGCCTGCGCCATCAGAAACAGACACGTACGAGCTGTGGTCGCTGATGGTAGATGAGGTGGGTAACGTTGAGCTTTCCCGCCCTGTCGTACAAGGAGGCACTTTCACGATCTGCCGGGAGCGCATCCTCATCGCTGATGCGGAAGACTGGCTCGGTCCGGATCCGAAGACCGGAATCGGACCGTCTTCGGGTGACGGCGATGACTATGAGGTCAGGATCAGTCGAAAGAAGTAACTAGAGTATGTTCAATCCCAACAGGCTAAGCCTCGCCCGAAAGCGGCGCAGGCTGACCGGAAAGGGGCTCGCTGAGCTTTGCGGGCTCACGGCGGTTACGATTTCCCGATTGGAGAAGGGACTGAACGAGCCAGAGCCTGAGTCATTGCAGAAGATTGCCGCGGCGCTCGACTATCCCATCGATTTCTTTGCGGGAGACGACGTCGAAGAGATTTCGACCGAAGCGATCAGCTTTCGCAGCCTCAAGAAGATGAGTGCGAAGGAGCGCGAGGCGGCCATCGCCGCCGGGGGCCTGGGCCTGTTGGTCTCGGACTGGGTGGAGAAGGAATTCACACTTCCTAGTGTGGACTTCCCCGTACTTGTACACGAAGATCCGGAGCAGGCGGCTGTCGATCTGCGGCAAGCTTGGCAGCTGGGCGAGCGTCCGGTTACCAATATGATCAAGTTGCTAGAATCAAAGGGGGTGCGAGTCTTTTCGCTGTCCGAGGCCACAAAGAACGTCGACGCATATTCGTTCTGGCGGGATGAAACACCTTTTATTTTTTTAAATAACTTTAAGACGCCTGAGCATAGCATCTTCGATTGCAGCCATGAGCTCGGACACCTGTTTCTCCATAGGCATCAGGGGCCTAAGCATGAGCGTGGTGCCGAATACGAAGCCAACAAGTTCGCGTCCGCCTTTCTCATGCCAAGGAACGATGTTTTAGCGCACCTGCCCAGGTTTGTGACGGTGGACGACATCATCACGAAGAAAGTACGATGGCGAGTCTCTGCGATGGCGCTCGCATATCGACTTCGGGACATCGATTTGCTTTCTGACTGGCAGTATCGCTCAGCCTGCATCGAGCTTTCTCATCGCGGCTATCGCAGCGATGAGCCGATCGGCGTTGAGCGCGAGACATCAGTGCTTTGGAAGCGTGTCCTGAGTGACCTGTGGTCGGAACGGTTGACGAAGACGGATATCGCCGATGCCGTGGGAATCCCGGTCGATGAACTGGAAAGCCTCCTTTTTGGCATCATTCGCCAGGAAACATCGGCAGCTGTCATCGAAGGTTCGGGTCTGCGGTTGGTTTCTTAGTGCGCGTTGCGGTTGCCGTCTAGCTCTCCTTTGGAGGGCCGGACCGTGCCATCGAAACTTGCCGTTCGTTCCTAGTGCCAAAGTGACAGCGAGCCTATAAACTTCGAGGTTTACACAACTTCCCGGCGTAACTGTGGGTGGGGGCAAATTTGAAGGCTATATACGTCCATGTTTCCGACATTCACTTCGGCCAGGAGAAGGATGGGGGTCTGATCGCGTCTAACGACGAAGCGAAGAGGTGCTTGATCGAGGACGCCCGGACTGAAGTGGGCAAGTTCGGCGTTGAGGCGGCGGGTGTCATTGTCACCGGCGACATCGCCTACTCCGGAAAGGACACGGAATACTCTGATGCTGGGAAATGGCTAGCTCAGTTGACGGACGCGATCGGATGCAAGCGCACCGACGTCCAGATGGTGCCCGGCAATCACGATATCGACCGGAATGCCATCACGAACACCTTGGAAACCGTCCTCTTCGCCTTTCACAAGGGCGGGGAGTATTGGCTCGATCGCCACCTCGATCATGCGGAGGACTGCAAGACGCTCTATAGGCGGTTCGACGCCTATAAGGGCTTCGCCTTGGACTACAGGTGCGACCTCGATCTGAACGGCGGCATCTCCAAGAGCGCGAAGCTCGAATTGGCCAAGGGTCGCTCAATCAGGTTCGTTCGTTTAAACTCCGCGATCACATGCTCGAAGAGGGACGAAAAGGGAAATCTGATCCTCGGCGCGCGGCAGCGCATCCTGCCGGAGGAAAACGGCGTGGAAATCGTCGTCCTGTCGCATCATCCCCTCAGTTGGTTCCAGGATTCGGATAAGGCACGCGGCTTCCTTCGTGGCCGTGCGCGCGTGTTCATATCGGGCCATGAGCACTTCCCCCGTCTGGATGTCCATCAGGTCGAGGACGGCCGTGACCTCATGATGCTGGCGGCAGGGGCGACGGCGCCGGAAGACTTTAAGCACGGCTTTACGTATAAGTACAATATCTTGGCATTTGAGTGGGACGAACCGCAGGACGCGCTGGCCGTGACCATCAACCCCCGGACCTGGGACGAGGACATGGCGCGGTTTAAGCGTGACGACGAATTTATGGAGGACAGGGCAGAGCGGCAGGTCCTGGCGTCACCTAACTTCAAGAAGGCTCCCCCGCCGGGAGCCCAGAATGATGGTCATGCGCAGGTCGTCCTCGAGCTCGTTGAAGAGCCTTCGGCGCAGGTTCTCGATGCGTACGATGACGGCAATATGGAAATCGACGGTGGTGTTGGGCCATTGGTGTCGGCGGACGGCGGCGGCGTGGCGGAACAGGAGATCGAACCGGTCGAGCCCTTGGATCCGGTTTCAGCGGAGCCAGAACCCACGCAGGACATTCGCGATCTTCAGATCCGGTTCTTCCAGCTACTGGACGACGAACGGCGGCGGGCAGCGTTCGTCGAGTTCGGAATCATACGAAACGCCGAGGGCAGGATGGACCACGCCATGGAGAGGCGACTGTTCCGTCGGGCAGTCAGGCACGGAAGAGCCGAGGAGATCGAGCAGATGCTCGTCGCGGCAGAGATTGAACGCAAGGGGGAGACTGCATGAGCCGAATGGCTAAGTACGCCCAGATCATCTGGCCGCAGCCGACGAATGACGATGTTCTGGCACGCAATCACGCAGTGGAAACGCTCACGGCGGACCTCTCTCAGCTCACGACTCGACAGGCCATACAGGCTGCGGCCTCTATCGCCGCCAGCTTCGGCGGCGCCGAGTTGGGGACGCTTCTTGCGCCAAAGGCGGAGAAGGCGATCAGCGACAAGAGCGCGGCTTTCGTCCTGAATGGAAATGAGCAACAGGCAGTGATTTGTTTGGCGGTCGGCGCCCTCGTATTGGTGCAGGAAACATCCATTGACGGCAGTGGCTGGAGCCCCGCCGACGCGCTCGCCGCGTCCCTGTGGTCGGCCTTGACGTTTCAGGACCAGCTCGAGCATCCCAAGATGGAGGAGCTGCGCAAGGATCTGATCGAGGCCTGCCGCGCTCGCGTGCGGAATGTGGCGCATGCCGCCCGGCGGCGGCAGGAAGTTCCGGAGGTCGGTACTCTCACGATCCCCGAGAACGACGCTGCTGGCTCGCGCGCCAACGCAGCGTACAGGAAGGCGACGGCCCCCGTGATCAAGGCCCTGAAGGAAAATCAGGATCTTGATAGGGAGGAACTGGACTTCTTGTGGTGGGTGCTAGGCGAATACAGCGGACTCCTTGCGGGCCCACTGTCCGATCGCAAGCCTTACTGTCGCGCCATCGCGTCGGGGCTCGAGGGCGCAACGCTGCTGCGCCGGCTCCCCGGCGATGGCTTCCGCCATGCCGTACTCCGGGGGGTAGAGGCGACCGAACGCCTTTCATTGAAGGCGCTGCTGGAGGCGTTAGGCGCCGAGCGGGAGGAACTCGGCAAGTCGCTCGAAGGCCAATGGGCCGTGCAGCTACCGACTGTCTTCCCCCTGGTCGCGGCAGTGGCCTCTAGCGAGATCGCCAGCACCTGCGCCATCGAGCTCGATGCGAGGGATTGGGGCGCCCGGGCGCTTCTCGAGGCCTCCATTATCGCGATGGAACGCCGGACGGCCGGAGCGGCGTGATGCGCGGACCCTGCCAGAATTCCAGTTGCACCTTCAATGCCACGAAGACCTGCGTTCTGGGCAACCCGCCGGACGATTGCGAGAACCGTCCCCTGCTCGATGTGGAAGATGAAGAGGAGAAAGAGGGCGAAGAGGATGCCGGCGAAGGGTCGGTTGGCGGCGAGGACGATGCATCCATTGCAGACGCAGGTCGCGTCGGCATGCCGGTGCTGACAGCGCCCGATGACGTACTACGCAGCCTGCCGGCAAGCCGCACGCTGGGCATCGCGCAGGTCAATGCTATAACGGAGAGCAGGCCTGCATGTTTGGTGGGCGTCGTCGGGCTTGCGGGTGCGGGTAAGACCGCCGCCCTGGTGAGCGCTTACCTTCTATTGTCCAACGGCTCCTTTAAGGGATTCTCCTTTGCCGACAGCGACACTCTGCGGGCGTTCGAGGAGATCACGCGTGGCAGCCGCACATGGCAGAAGGGCAACCCACCCGAGCAGATTACAGTCCACACGACTCTGTCGAACGACCGCGAAGCAGGCTTCCTCCATCTCCGCCTCCGCCGCGATGAGGACGATCGCATATTTGACATGCTGCTGCCCGACCTGCCGGGCGAGTGGTCGCGCGCGCTCATCGATCGTGACGATACCGACCGTTTTGCGTTTCTTGGAGCCTCCAGCGTCATCTGGATCATGGTGGACGGCCGGCAATTCGGCAACCCAGGACGGGTTGCGCATGCGAGATACCGGGCGAAGCTCCTGATCGAACGGTTGGCGAACCTGCTGAAGGAGACCCGTCCACGTCTGATTGTCGTGCCGACATGGCAAGACAAGGTGGCATTCCCACAGGCCGAGGCCGAAATCCTGCTCGAATGCGGTAGGAGCTTCGGTTTCGAGGCCGATATCGCTCCCATCGCCTCATTCTCCTGGAACGATGACATCAATCCGGGTCAAGGCGTAGCCGAACTCTTCAGCATGACCCTGACGGCAGGACCGCCCCCGCCCGACTTCTGGCCGGCCACCGACCCCGATTCAAATGATCGGAAGTTGGCATCTTTCCGGAGGGACGTATGAAGAAGGGATCGATCATTCTTGTGGGCGGACCAGCCTCAGGCAAAACGAACTACATTGCCCGACTCTGGCTGGCCTTTGCCGCGAGGAAGGGAAGGCTCCGGGCGAAGAACCTGCCGGGGAACATCGAATATGTGAATCAGGCGGTGGCCTATCTGCAGGCTCGGCAATTCGCTCCACGCAGCGACACGAACATGGACGAGAGCGGGCGGCGCGACTTCAGCATCGAGATCTGCAGCGACGACGGCGCCGGTGAGGCTCGAAATCTGACCGTCCCGGACATCACGGGTGAGCTGTGGTCGCGGGCGATAAAGACCTACGAGTTGCCGAAGGACTGGATGAAGGCGCTTGAGGACTCATCCTCGGCCATCCTGTTCGTGCGCGCGCATTCGAAATTGAATCTGCAGCCGATGGATTGGGTCACGGCGCGCGAAATCCTCCAAGGTCATGAGGATGAGGATGACGACGACCTTGACGACGATGACGACACCTACGGCGACGACGAGGATGAGGACGGCGAGCCGATCGGGGACGCTGGCGCGCCCAAGGTGGCCGAGCAGGAGGACGCGCAGGTTGAGATCGTCACGGTGCTTCCGGCGCAACCCGACGCCACTGCCGAGACGGCCAATGAGGGGGAACAGCCGGAGCTCGCGCAGAAGCGGGACGTACTTCCAGCGCAGGTCGGCTTCTGCGAACTACTGCGCTATCTCTCACTCCTCCTTCGTGAGCGACCGGATGGTACCAAGCCTCGCGTAGCAGTTGTCGTGACGGCGTGGGACATGCTCGACGACGGGGCGAAGGCGGCCGGGCCGATGCGGTATCTCGAGACGCAGTTCCCCATGTTCGCGGGTAGGATCAGGACGCCCAGTCGGCTGGACATCGAGGTGTTCGGAATGTCGATCGTCGGTGGTAACCTGCGGGGCGCGACGAATAAGCAGTTCCGGGATTCGCTGAAGGGACGGGATTTGTCCGAGGTTGGATACACGGCTTTGATGCGAGACGGGGTGGTGATCGAGGATCCGGACGTAACGCTGCCACTCGCCTGGGCGCTTGGCGACTGAGAGGCGAAGTGATCATCGACCAGCAGCTTCACGGATATCAACACGGACATGAACTTCTGTCCGGCACCATCCGGCTGCCTCCGCGCGATCAGGATCTCATTGACCGCCTGTCGGACCTTGCCGGTCCGCTGGCGCCGGGGGAAAAGTTCGCGCCCTATCTGACCTGCTACCCGCTGCCGAGCGGATCGCACTATGTGCTCGCGAAGACCTGGCAGGACAGGGAGGCGCCTCGCGCCGGATGCGTCCGGACGCGGTCGCTCCTGATCCCCATGCCGGACTGGATATCGGGCGTGGATCCGGGAGCGCTAGCGGCGGTCGTCACTAAAGTAGGGCCGACCGTCCCATGCAAGCGGCTGTCTATCGAAACGTCAGAGGCTCGGCCTCTACCCGCGGTGGATGGCGCCGGGATCGAGCTGCTCGAAGCGCTCTTCCTGGAGGACGCGTCTGCGGTCGCGGTCTTCGGGGCGGCGTCGCCCGATACTATTGCGCTTCGCATCCTGACCGCCGTCTGGCCTTCCATGCGTCGCCACTTCACCGTGTCGACCTTCTGCAACTCACCGCGGTCAATCGCGAAGAGGAGCTTCAATCTGGTCTTCGCCCCTGTCGACGCCCGACCCAACTTCTCCGACTGGAAGGGACGTCGCATCGACGGCAGCAAGGTCGGTGCACCCAGGCATCACTGGGCCTCGCGGATAGTCGACGCCGTCTTCCGGGCGCCGCACCCGTCGCTGTCGGGGCTAGATGTCTTCGGGGAAATGGCAGAGGATGAAGAGGGGAGCCCACGTGCGCTGCGACTGTCTCTGCTCTGGGGCGAGCTGTCCGCGAAGGTTGATGCCGAACCGCACGCCGCATTAGGCCTGCTTGACATCGCCAACACACGCTCTTCCCGGCGGACGGACCTCGTCATGGGGCTTGAACCGGAGTTTACTAGGGCGGCTCAGGCGGCCGTCGCCAACTTCCCGCCGGCCGAAGCGTGGCGATTCCTACAGCTGCTCATCACGAAACTGGGGAACACGCGCTGGCGACTCTCGCTGGCGCGATCGATACGGTCGCTGACCTCCTCGTTCGCTGCAGGGAATCCTGCCGATGCCGTATCTGCCATCCCGGTGCTAATTCAAGAGGACGACGGAGACTTTCTCCTGAGCGGCATCGCCCAAGGCCTTGCGGGCGTCGAGCCGTTCGACCCGGTGTCGCGGATGCTGGCGGACCTCTCCGGCCAAGATCTGATGAAGATTATGCTTGCAACGCCCGAGCTAATACCCACAGCGCTCAGATCCGACGCTGGGATCGAGGGGCCCCTGGCTGAGAGCCTGGTCCAGGCTACGGCTGAGGAGAGGTCGCGGGCGCACCATCGCATGCTACCTCATCTTATAGCCGACAGGCATTCGGGTCTTCTGCGCGACTGCCTGTCGCAGGCCTCTGCCGATGAGATCTCATCCGAGGCGGACCACCTACGTCGGATGAACGGACTTCGGAGTTCCGCGCTCAACGACGTAGTAGTGGAGGCAGCATATAGGACGGGCTCGGCGCGGGCAGTGCGCGATGTGGTCGTCCATGCGGACCCTTCAGGCCCGGTCGATGCGATGATGAAGGATCTGCTCCAACCGACGTCACCGGATGTCGACTGGATCCTCGATGTCCTCGACGAGAACGATCCCCGCCGTTCCACCCTGCTGCAAGGCGTTCTACTCGGGGCGTCCGCGGGCCAACTGCGGACGATCGTCGACAGATCTGAATCCCGGAGCAGGATCCTTGCTGCGATTCGTGGCCAGCCTGGTTCGAGCGAACTGCTAGCGCGCATCGTTGAAGGTGTGCCCCTGCCTGCGGAAGATCTTCTGCCACTCGTAGCCGGGATACTCCCAGACCTTTCCGGCCGCCGTGGCAGCGTCATCGCTGCCAAGTGCCTTGAGGAGGCGCTGCTCCGGAAGCCAGACCCGGGCCAGGACAGGTTGCTCGCGAACCTGTTAGATCGAGCCGGTGCCGAAATGGATGGCCCTCGCGGAATCCGTGTAGGGCTCACAGCCGTCTCAACGGCGATCATGAACCGCAACCTAGTTGCGCTGGATGCAGCTGCACCGGTGACGCGCAAGCGTCTGCTGGCGGAACCAGAGCTTCTGGCAAATGCAATCATGGTTCGTCGGACCTTGGATATTTCATATCAGGCCGCTGAGGCCGCCTCCAGACTGCTTTGGGACTCGGCCTCGGTGAACAAGCGGGGTTACGTTCGCGCCGCCGCCCGACTGCTGCCATATGTCATGGAGCAGAAGGGGCCTTCGGCGTCGGCGCTACTCGTGGCAGTGTTCCCGCCAGTATACAGGGAACTACAGCAGGAGCGTTTACCAGACTTCCTCGCCTTCGTGTTCATGTTCTTGGATTGGGACCGCTGCAAGATCGCGCGCAAGGCTTTGGCGGAGGCCGCCCTGCATTCGAAATGGCGGCCGCGAGACGTCGCATTCGCGGCTGCGCGGTCAGGAGACGTGGAGCGCATCCTCAGCACCATAGCGAAGCGGGACGGTGGTCAATCGTTCCTGACCTCAGTAAGAAACGATATCGCGTCCATTCCCGAGCCGTCGAAGAAGCAGGTATGGCGAGCGATCAAGGAGATCGCATCCGGTAATGGCCTTAAGGGCAGATTGCCGTTCGACCTGTGAATAGGCAGCACTTTGTAAGCTATCCGTCCAGAAAAGGGGATAGATAGTCCGCTGGTCAATGAGCGCAGAGCGTTGGCTTCGGACGCCGCCAACGAATCATCAGAACGTCTGCTATCCCATTTGTGCGACTATAACCTGCCGTTCCGGTCCGTCCCCAAAAACTGACATCAGATCGCTCGCGAGGGCAATGGCTCTGTGCCCTCACTGAGGATCGCGAGATATCGACGGTAGCTGAAGACCCGGCCGCGTCGTTTGCCCGTGATTTCGTCCACCACACTCAAACGCTCCAGGTCTGCAAGCGCAGCATTGACTGTCGGTGCCGATAGTCCCGTGCGTTCGACCAGTTGGTTAGCAGTAAGAAACGGGTTCTGCTGAAAATGGTCATGGACCCGTAACGCTGACCCGGCGCGGTCGCTCTCAACCGTGATCCGCTCGCGATCGTCCTTGAACAAATCGACGATGCGAGTTGCAGCGTCGAAGGCTTGGTTGGCGGTGTCAGCAACACCGGTCAGGAAGAAGTCGAGCCAAGCCTCCCAAGCTCCCCGTTCGCGAACTTCCTGCAGCAGCCGGTAATAGTCGTTCCGGTGAGTTTTGAGATACAGGCTGAGGTAAAGCAGCGGCTTGCGCAGCACGCCGTTGACGCAGAGGTACAATGTGACCAGTAGTCTGCCGATGCGCCCATTGCCATCGAGGAAGGGGTGGATCGTCTCGAACTGGACGTGAAGCAGGCCCGCCTTGATGAGCGCCGGCAGTCGGGACTCGCTTTCGTGCATGAACCGCTCGAGGGCGTCGAGACAGCCATCGAGTTCTGTAGTCGGTGGTGGAACAAACAGCGCGTTGCCGGGACGGCTACCGCCGATCCAGTTCTGCGATCGGCGGAATTCGCCGGGGCTCTTGGTCCCACCCCGGCCGCTTTGCAGCAAGCGTTCGTGCATCTCGCGGATGAGACGCAGTGATAGCGGCATTTCCTCAAGGCGGTCGAGACCGTGCATCATGGCATCGACGTAGTTCGATACCTCACGGATATCGTCGATCGGTTGACCGGCCTGCGCCTCGGTTTCAAAGCGGAGCAGGTCGGACAGTGTCGATTGGGTCCCCTCGATCTGAGATGAAAGCACCGCTTCCTTCCTGACATACATGTACAGGAAGAGTTCCTGACGCGGCAGCAGCATGGTTATGCCGTCGAGGCGACCCAAGGCACGCTCGGCGAGGCTGAGCCGGTCCAGCAACACCAGCACGTCGATCGGTGGCACAGGTGGCAGCGGCGGCGGCACGAATGCCTTGACCATTTCCCCGGCGACGGGTGTCTCCACGAAACGGCCCAGCCGCAGATTCGGTTCTGGATCAGCCATAGGCACCATTATGCATGGCGCATATTATTTAAGCAATCGCCACTTCACTTAATTAGAAAATGAACTAAGATAAGCCCGCTTAAATAAGAGAGGCGGCAAGGTGCGCGATCATCTGGAACACACCTGGGATTGCGTTCGTGCGTGACGCGCGATCATTCGTGTCCCAGTCCATGTGGGCAAGGCTTGCCAACTTCACGTCCTGCGACGAGAAACCCCCGCATGCGGAGTGATATCGACCATCTGCCCGCGGTCCAGCAAAAAGAACTGGACCGGGTGAAGCAAACACTCATGGGTGAATTTGCCGATGTGATCGCGCGCGCGAACCAGCCGTGGAAGAAGAACGGCAAAATCCTCAAGATCATTTTGTTCGGAAGCTATGCCCGGACAGACTGGGTGGACGAGCCGGAGAATGGCTACCAGTCGGATTTCGACCTGCTGGTCATCGTCAGCCACCCGGACCTCACCGACGTCGCGGACTACTGGTACGTAGCCGAGGACAAGATTCTGCACGACAGTGCGATCGCGCGGCCGGTGAACATCATCGTCCATACGCTGGACGAAGTGAACCAGGCGCTGAGCCGGGGCGAGTATTTCTGGACCGACATCGCCCGCGATGGGATCGTGCTCTACGAGTTGCCGGGCAGAGCACTCGCCACGCCGAAACCGCTAACTGCGGCCGACGCCTATGAGATGGCAGCCGAATATTTTCGCGATCAATTGAAATCTCTCGATCAATGGATCGATCTTGCTGAATTTTCAAGCTCGCGAGCGGCCCAAGATTTAGACTGGAGCCGAAAGGCGGCGTTCAACCTGCATCAAGCGACGGAAACGGCTTACGCCTGCTTCCTGCTGGTAAGGACCCTCTATTTCCCCCGTTCTCATAACATCAAGTTCCTGCGTTCGCTGGCCGAGGACAGTGAACCACGGCTGATCGAGGCTTGGCCCCGCGCCACACGGATCGATCGCCGCCGGTTCGAGCTTCTGAAGCGCGCCTATGTCGAGGCCCGTTATTCGGCGAGCTATGCGATAGGCAACGACGACCTCGACGCCCTCTCGCAATCTGTCCATGCCCTGCGTGACACCATCGAAATCGTCTCGCGCGAACGCCTCGAAACGCTGAAAGCCAACGCCGGCCTCTAACCGCCAAGCGCCTGCTTCCGGGTAGCCTTCCGTTCCGGCATCCGTCCGGAACGGGCCGGTACGAGCCCATCAGCGCCCATCAGCCCCGTTCAATTTTCGGCTTCTGTCACCGAGTCTGAAACTGCCCGAACCGGTCCTGTCCGGTGGGCAGGAGCCTCGACGTGACACCCACCAAACTGCTCATTGGCCAGATCATCGTCGTCTTCGCCATCGTCCTGCTGGGCATTTGGGCGGCGACGCAATGGGTAGCAGTCATGCTGGCCTATCAGCCCGAACTCGGTGCGCCCTGGTTCCGGCTCGATGGTGTGCCGGTCTATCATCCCTGGGCGCTGTTCCCCTGGTGGTATCACTACGACGCCTATGCCCCGCATGTCTTCAACCGGGCAGGCATGGTCGCGGGCGCCAGCGGCTTTCTCGGCTGCGCGGCGGCCATCTTCGGCTCGCTGTGGCGCGCGCGCCAGTCGAGCAACGTCACCACTTACGGTTCGGCGCGCTGGGCAAGCCGCCGCGAAATCGTGCGCGCCGGCTTGCATCGCGACGGCGGCGTCATGCTCGGCACGCTGCGCGGCCGTTATCTGCGCCATGACGGCCCCGAGCATGTCATGGCCTTTGCACCGACGCGATCGGGCAAGGGCGTGGGCCTTGTAGTCCCCACCCTGCTCTCCTGGACAGGCTCGGCGATCATTCACGATATCAAAGGCGAAAACTGGACGCTGACCGCCGGATGGCGCGCGCGTTTTTCGCACTGTCTGCTGTTCAACCCGACCGACGCCGCCTCCGCACACTACAATCCGCTACTGGAAGTCCGGCGCGGCGTGAACGAAGTGCGCGACGTACAGAATATCGCGGACATCCTAGTCGATCCAGATGGCGCGCTTGAACGCCGCAACCATTGGGAAAAGACCAGCCATTCGCTGCTGGTCGGCGCGATTCTGCACATCCTATATGCCGAGGAAGAGAAGACGCTTGCGCGGGTCGCAACGTTCCTTTCCGACCCGCAGCGCAGCTTCGTTGCCACGCTGCGCCGGATGATGAGCACCAATCATCTCGGCGATGACAAGAATCCCAAGGTCCATCCGGTCGTCGCCTCGGCTGCGCGCGAATTGCTCAACAAAAGCGAGAACGAGCGCTCGGGTGTGCTTTCAACTGCGATGTCCTTTCTCGGCCTCTATCGCGACCCGACCGTTGCCGAGGTGACCTCCCGCTGCGACTGGCGGATCGCTGACCTGATCGAGGCGAAGCAGCCTCTGTCGCTCTATCTTGTCATTCCGCCATCGGACATCAGCCGCACCAAGCCGCTGGTCCGGCTCGTGCTCAACCAGATCGGTCGCCGCCTAACCGAGCGACTGGATCAGCCCGGCACTTCCGCGCGCCGTCATCAACTGCTTATGATGCTCGACGAGTTTCCCGCGCTCGGCCGCCTCGATTTCTTCGAGACCAGCCTTGCCTTCATGGCCGGTTACGGCATCCGCGCCTTCCTGATCGCGCAGAGCCTCAACCAGATCGAGAAGGCCTATGGCGAGCACAACGCTATTCTCGACAATTGCCATGTCCGCGTCGCCTTCGCGACCAACGACGAACGCACCGCCAAGCGCATTTCCGATGCGCTTGGCACCGCAACCGAGCAGCGCGCCATGCGCAACTATGCCGGGCACCGGCTCGCACCCTGGCTGGCCCATGTCATGGTCAGCCGCCAGGAGACCGCGCGCCAGCTTCTGACGCCGGGCGAAGTGATGCAATTGTCGCCCGACGAGGAGATCGTGCTCGTCTCCGGACTCGCGCCGATCCGGGCACTCAAGCTGCGTTATTTCCGCGATCGCAACTTCAACGCGCGCGTGACCCCCGCGCCGAAGCTGGCGCAGGGCCGCTATCCCGATTGCCCGAAGCCGCGCGGCGATGACTGGTCCGACCGGGTGCGAGGCATCGATGCCCGGCTGAGGCAGGCCGAGGATGCTGCGGGCGGCGAAGACGATGGCGGCATGCAGCAGCAGCGTCATCCCGGCCTTCCCGAGCAACCAGCCAAGAGCGCCGACGCCGCCGAAACGCGCGATCCGCAACTCGTGCCCGACGATGACGATGTCGCCGCCGACAAGCGCGCCATGGACCAGGCGCAGGGCCTGAGCGCCGTCGCCCGTGGCTATGCAATCAACGAGGGCGCCCAACGCGACCTCGTGCCGGGACTGTGATGCGGCGATGAAGATTCGCCAGAACCTCTATCTTGACCGTGAGATCGGCGACGCGCTCGAAGCGCTCGCCGCCGGCAATCGCGGCAACAAGAGCCACCTGGTCAACGATGCGCTCCGCGACTGGCTGGCGCGCCGGGGCACCAAGGAAATCGACGATCTTCTGAAGGTCCGTCTCGACCGGCTGTCGCGCGAACTTGATGCCGCGCGCCGAGACATCGACGTCCTGCTGGAAAGCCTGTCACTGTTCGTCCGCTACCAGCTGATGGTGACGGCACCATTGCCCGAGGCCGATGCTGCGGGCCGCGCCATCGGGCGCGACCGCTTTGAATCCTTCGTCGCCCAGGTGGGACGCCAGATCGCGGCGGGCAAACGCACGCTGGCGCCAACGGCAGCGCAGGAAGGCAAGCCATGATACCGGCGGGACTCGATAGCGCTGCTGCAGATCGCCGTCGCGCCATGCTGCGCACCGCGATGGGGCCGGCGATCGCCGCCGCGCTCTCCGATCCGCGCGTGATCGAAATCATGGTCAATCCTGACGGCGCGCTGCGCGTGGACATTCTCGGTGAAGGCCGCGTAGATACCGACGTGAAGCTCGATGCTCCCCAGGTGGAGCGAATCATCCGGCTCGTGGCGTCGCATGCCCGTACCGAGGTCCATGGCGACAGGCCCATCGTCTCGGCCGAATTGCCACCGCATGGCCAAGGCGCCGGCGAACGGTTCGAAGGAATTCTCCCGCCGGTCTCGATTGCGCCGTGCTTCACGATCCGCAAGCCGGCGGCGCGGGTCTACACCCTCATGGACTATGTGACCGACGGCGTCATGTCGGCGGAAACCGCGCGCCTGCTTTCCCTCACGGTTGTCGAGCGCCGGAACATTCTGATCGCCGGCGGAACCAGCTCGGGCAAGACCACGCTCGCCAATGCGCTCCTCGCCGAGATGGCACACCTCGACGAGCGGGTGATCCTAATCGAGGACACGCGCGAACTGCAGTCTCCCGCAAGCGACACGGTGGCACTGAGAACAAGGGTCGGCGCCGTCACCATGGGTGATCTGGTGCGCTCGACCCTGCGCCTCAGGCCTGACCGCATCATCGTCGGCGAGGTCCGCGGCGGCGAAGCGCTCGACATGCTCAAGGCCTGGAACACCGGCCATCCCGGCGGAATCGCCACTGTGCACGCCAACAGCGCGTCTTCCGCGCTCTACCGAATCGAGCAGCTCATCCAGGAAGCCGTGATCACCGTCCCGCGCCGCCTCGTCGCCGAAGCGATCGATGTAATCGTGTTCATCGCTGGCCGCGGCACCGCACGGCGCATCGAGACGATCGCCCGTGTCGCGGGCCTCGACCCCGACGGTGGCTACGCCGTCGTCGATCTCTCCCCACCCCTGCCCCCCGATTTTGAAGGAGACTGACATGCGCACGTTTCGCATTCCCAATCGTGACCGCTTTCTTCTGACCGGCCTCATGCTCGGCCTCTCGTTCACCATGACCGACATGGCCCACGCCAGCGGGTCCGGCATGCCTTGGGAGCAGCCGCTCCAGCAGGTCCTGGAATCAGTGCAGGGACCGGTCGCCAAGATCGTCGCGGTGATCATCATCATTACGACCGGCCTGACGCTGGCCTTTGGCGAGACCGCGGGTGGGTTCCGCCGGCTGATCCAGATTGTCTTCGGCCTGTCGATTGCCTTTGCCGCCTCCAGCTTCTTCCTGTCGTTCTTCAGCTTCGGCGGTGGGGCGCTGGTCGCATGAGCCACATCGCCCCTGAACATATTGGCGGCTTCGAAGCGCCGATCCATGCCAGCCTCGGTTCGCCGATCCTGCTCGGCGGTGCGCCGCGCGGGATTGCGATCGTCAACGGCACGATCGCGGCAGCGGTCGGCCTAGGCCTCCAGCAGTGGGTTGTCGGCATCGTGCTCTGGGCGGTGGGCCACAGCATCGCAGTGTTCGCCGCGCGTCGCGATCCCGATTTCGCCCCCGTGCTGCTACGCCACCTGCGCCAGAAAGGGTATCTGGCATGCTGAACCTCGCCGAATACCGGTCGCGGGCCGATCGCCTCGCCGATCATCTCCCCTGGGCCGCGCTGGTCGCGCCCGGTGTTGTCCTCAACAAAGACGGCAGCTTCATGCGGTCCTTCGCCTTTCGCGGCCCCGACCTCGAAAGCGCAACTGAGGCCGAACTCGTCGCGACCTGCGCGCGCGCCAACAATGTGCTAAGGCGTCTCGGCACCGGCTGGGCATTGTTCTTCGAGGCCGAGCGCCGAGGCAGCCTTGGCTATCCGAACAGCACCTTTCCCGACGCCGCATCATGGCTCATCGATCAGGAACGGCGTGCCGGCTTCGAAGCCGAGGGTCAGCATTTCGAAAGCGCTTATCACGGCACGCTGACCTGGCTGCCGCCGGCCGACAGCAGCGATGCCGCCGGAAGGAGCCTGGTCGAACGGCCAGACGACGCACAAGGCCGAGACTGGCATGCCAGTCTCGCCGGCTTCATCGCCGAAACCGACCGCATCCTCGACCTTCTCTCCGGCTTCATGCCAGAAGTGCACGCACTCGACGATGCCGAGACGCTAACCTATCTCCACGGCACGATTTCCGATCGCAGCCATGCGGTCGCTGCGCCCGAGACGCCGATCTATCTCGACGCAATGCTCGCTGACACGCCATTGATTGGCGGGCTCGAGCCCAAGCTTGGCCAGACCCATCTCCGTACGCTGACCGTGCTGGGTTTCCCGAACTTAAGCAGGCCGGGCATCCTCGACGCGCTCAATCATCAGGACTTCGGCTACCGCTGGGTCACCCGCTTCATTGCGCTCGACAAGCAGGATGCGACCAAGGCGCTGACCAAGATCCGGCGACAATGGTTCAACAAGCGCAAGTCGATCGCCGCGCTGCTGCGCGAGGTGATGTACAACCAGCCGGCCCAGCTCCTCGACACCGACGCGGACAACAAGGTCGCGGATACCGATCTCGCGCTGCAGGCGCTCGGGGCAGACATGCTCGCCTTCGGCTACCTGACCACCACGATCACCGTCGCCGATGCCGATCGGGCGCGAGTGGAAGACAAGGTCCGCGCGGTCGAACGGATAGTCAACGGCCTTGGCTTCACCTGCGTACGCGAGAGTCTGAACGCCGTCGAGGCATGGCTGTCCTCGCTGCCCGGCCAAGTCTATGCCAATGTGCGCCAGCCGCTGATCCACACGCTCAACCTCGCCCATCTGATGCCGCTGTCTTCGGTCTGGGCGGGACCGACAGAAAACCGCCACCTCGGCGGGCCGCCTCTACTCCATGCCCAGACCAGCGGATCGACGCCGTTTCGCCTGTCCACCCATATCGGCGATGTAGGACATATGCTGGTGGTGGGGCCGACCGGCGCCGGCAAATCGGTGCTGCTGGCACTGATCGCCCTGCAGTTCCGGCGCTACGCCCGCTCGCAGGTCTATGTCTTCGACAAGGGCTTCTCGGCGCGCGCGGCGGTACTGGCGATGGGCGGCGCGCACCACGCCCTCGGGCTTGGCGCGGAGGGCAGCCCTAACGGCGAGGATGCCCTGGCGTTCCAGCCGCTGCGCCGGATCGACGATGCCGGTGAACGCAGTTGGGCGGCAGAATGGATCGCGGCGCTGCTGGCGCACGAAAAGGTCGTGGTTACGCCCGAGGTCAAGGAGGCTGTCTGGTCGGCGCTGAACAGCCTCGCATCGGCGCCGCCGCAGGAACGCACGCTGACGGGGCTCGCCATGCTGCTCCAGTCGAACGCGCTGCGCACCGCGCTATCGGCCTATACGCTCGAGGGACCCTATGGCTGCCTGCTCGATGCGGCCGAGCAACGGCTCGCGCTGGCCGATGTGCAGTGCTTCGAGACCGAAGCGCTGATGGGGCAATCCGGGGTGGTCGCCCCGGTGCTGACCTACCTCTTTCACCGGCTCGAGGAGCGCTTCGACGGACGGCCGACACTGTTGATCCTCGACGAGGCCTGGATCTTCCTCGACCATCCGCTCTTCGCCGCGCGCATCCGCGAATGGTTGAAGACGCTGCGCAAGAAGAACGTCGCCGTGTTCTTCGCGACGCAGAGCCTGGCTGACATCGCCGACAGCAGCATCGCGCCCGCGATCATCGAAAGCTGCCCGCAACGGATCTTGCTGCCCAACGACCGGGCGATCGAACCGCAGTCGCGCGCCGCCTACGAGCGCTTCGGGCTCAACGACCGGCAGATCGAGCTGGTCAGCCGGGCCACCCCCAAGCGGCACTATTATCTGCAATCGGCGCGCGGCAATCGGCTGTTCGAACTGGGCCTGGGCCCGATCGCGCTGGCGCTCTGCGGTGCGTCCGATCCCGCCAGCCAGAAGCGCATCGACGGCCTCCTCGCCGAGCACGGCACGGAAGGCTTCGCCGGCCACTTCCTGCGCGCCGCCGATCTCGCCTGGGCCGCCGACCTGATCGGCGCGTTTCCCGACGCTGCGCAATCCACCGCTCCCCAACCTCCCGCCCCTGGAGAATGACCATGACCAGACTGCTGCCTTTCAAGAAGCCCCTCATCGCCGGCGCACTCGGCTGCGCCGTGACCGGCGCGCTCGCGCTTGCCTCGCTCGCACCGAGCGAGGCTGCCCGGGCGCAATGGACCGTGTTCGATCCCGCGAACTACAGCCAGAACATCCTCACCGCCGCGCGCACGCTCGAGCAGATCAACAACCAGATCCGCATGCTGCAGAATCAGGCGCAGAGCCTCACCAACCAGGCGAAGAACCTGTCGACGATCCGCTTTCCCGAGTTGCAGGCGCTCGAGCAGACCATGCAGCAGATCGACCAGTTGATGGGCCAGGCGCAGGGTATCCAGTTCAAGGTCGCCAGCCTCGACCAGCAGTTCCGCTCGCTCTACCCTGACAGCGTCGCGCCAAGCCTGACCACCAGCCAGCAGCTGCAAAGCGCCCGGACGCGGATGGACACGGCACGCGCGGCCTTCGAACAAACCATGACCGTGCAGGCGCAGGTCGTCGAGAATATCGCCAGCGATCAGGCGGCGCTCGCTGGCATCGCCGCGCGGAGCCAGAGTGCCGAAGGCGCGCTGCAGGCCAGCCAGGCGACCAACCAGCTCCTCGCGCTGGTCGCGAAGCAGCAATTCCAGATCCAGACGCTGATGGCGGCGCAATACCGCGCCGAGGCGATCGCACGGGCAAACCAGGCCCAGTCGCGAAGCGATGCCCAGAGCGCAGCGACAAAGTTCATCGGCTCCGGCAGCGCCTACACGCCGCACTAGGCACGGCCGGCCAGGACGGCGGCGATTCCCCACACCTGTCTCGCCGCCGTCGCCGCGGGGTCCGGTTCCCGCTCCCCAGGACCGGGCCTCGCGGCATCCTTCGAACCCAGCATCAGGACGCAAAGCCGATGGGCGATCTGAACATCATCGACCAGTTCATGGCGGCTTTCATTCGCTATATCGACAGCGGGTTCGGTCTCCTGGGCGGCGATGTCAGCTTTCTGACGCGCACGCTGATCGCGCTCGACATCACGCTGGCCGGGCTGTTCTGGGCGCTGGGCGGCGAGGACAATGTGCTGGGCCGCCTGATCCGCAAGATCCTCTACATCGGCGCCTTCGCGTTCATCATCAACAGCTTCGCCACGCTGTCCGACATCATCTTCCGGTCCTTCGCCCAGGCTGGCGTGACGGCGGGCGGTGGAACGATCACGGCCGCCGATCTGCTCAAGCCTGGCCGCCTGGCCGGGACCGGCTTCTCGGCCGCCTGGCCACTGCTGCAACAGGCCAACCAGTATCTCGGCTTCACCACCTTCTTCGACAATTTCCTGACCATCGTGGTGCTGCTGGTCGCGTGGATGATCGTGATCCTCGCCTTCTTCATCCTCGCCGTACAGATGTTCGTCACGATCCTCGAGTTCAAGCTGACATCCCTTGCCGGGTTCATCCTCGTGCCTTTCGCGCTGTGGAACCGCACCAGCTTCCTTGCCGAGCGCGTGCTGGGCAATGTCGTGTCGTCGGGCATCAAGGTCATGGTGCTCGCCGTGATCGTCGGTATCGGCTCCAACTACTTCACCCAGTTCACCACCGCGCTCCAGGGCCAGGAACCCAACATCGGCCAAGCCATGAGCCTGGTGCTGGCGAGCCTCGCTCTTCTCGGGCTCGGCATTTTCAGTCCCAGTATCGCCTCGGGCCTGGTGGCGGGCGCGCCGCAGCTGGGGGCGGGCGCCGCGTTCGGCACCGTGCTGGGCGCGGGCGGAGCTCTCTACCTCGGCGGCGCAGGGGTGGCCACTGCTGCTCGCGGTCTCGCCGCAGCCGGCCTCGGTGCGGTGCGGGCCGGCACCGCGATGGGATCGGCAGCTTCGACCGCTTACACCCTCGGCCAGCAGGGCGCCGGCTCATCCAGCGTCGGCGCCGGAATCGGGGGCCTGGCAAGCGCCGCGGCCGGCGCCGCGCGGTCGCGCCTGTCGGCCGCGCTCGGTCTTGGCGAGGCGGCCGAGTCCGGCCGCCGGGCCGCGTTCAACGCGATGGCCGGACAGAAGGCATCCACCACTTCGGAATCTGAGGATGGTTCATCGTCGATGCCCGGTTGGGCGCGCGCGATGCAAACCCAGCAGAGTGCCCGCCACCACCGCCAGACCGCCCTGCACGTCATCCAATCCGGCGACCGTGGCGGTCACGGCGCAACCCCCGACATCAAGGAAAGAGAGGACTGATCCCCATGCTCGCGAATTCGACATTGTTCAGGCGCGCTGTGCAACGATACGGCCATACCCCCGAGCCAGAGACGCCCTATCAGCGGGCCGGGCAGCTTTGGGACGAACGCATCGGCTCAGCCCGTGTTCAAGCCCGCAACTGGCGCCTGATGGCTTTCGGTTGCCTTGGCCTCGCCACCGCACTTTCGGGCGGCCTGCTGTGGCAATCGCTGCAAAGCCGTGTCGTGCCCTATGTGGTCGAGGTCGACAAACTGGGCGAAGCGCGCGCCGTCCAGCCCGCCGACAAGGACTACCGGCCGACCGATAGCCAAGTTGCCTGGTTCCTGTCCCGCTTCATCGAGCATGTGCGGTCGGTCTCGCTCGATCCGGTGCTGATGCGGCAGGACTGGCTTTCCGCTTATGATTTCACGACCAAGCGCGGCAGCCTGTTCCTCGGCGATTACGCCCGGGCTGCCGATCCGTTCGCTCGTATTGGCGAGCGCACCGTCTCGGTGCAGATCACCAGTGTGGTGCGGGCCTCGGACAAGTCGTTCCAGCTCAAATGGGTCGAGACCGCCTATGAGCGCGGCGCCCAGGCAGGAACCGCGCATTGGACAGCGATCCTGACAATCCAGATGATGCCGCCGACCAGCGCCGATACGCTGCGGAAGAACCCATTGGGCATCTATGTCGATGCCATCGACTGGAGCCGCGAGCTCGAGCCGGTTGCTTCGTCCCCAGCACCACCAACGGCTATCACGCCGGCGCGCGGTGCGCTGCCGCCGCCTGCCAGCATCCCAACCGTATCGCCGCTCGCCCCCAATGCCGGTGCCGCCGCCAATCAGGAGCCCCAGCCATGAAAACCGCTTTTCTCGCGGCGACGGCACTGGCCGTCGCTGCTCCCACTGCCGCCCAGACCACGTCGACCGCTCCGTCATTGCCTGCCAAGGCAGCGGCGCCATCGGCCGTTGTCGCGAAGCCACAGAGCAGACCTGTCGTTCCGCCACCAAAGGCTGCCACGCGAGTGCCGCGTCGCCGCCCTCTCTCCCCTTCCCCCGCCGAACGGCGTGTCCGGGCCGCCAATCACGCCGCGACACTTGAACCGGCGACTGGCAGCTATCTCAATGCCGTGCAGGTCTTTCCCTACAGCGACGGCGTGATCTACCATGTGCTGACCGCGCCCGGGCAAGTGACCGACATCGCGCTCCAGCCCGGGGAAGCGTTGGTGGCGGTGGCGGCCGGCGACACCGTACGCTGGGTGATCGGCGACACCACGTCCGGAGGGAATAGCAGCGGTTCGGGTGAGCCCAAGCGTACCCATATGCTGGTCAAGCCATTTACGGCCGGGCTCGCCACCAATGTCATCATCACCACCGATCGGCGGACCTATCATCTGGCGCTGAGCAGCACCGCGCACACCGCCATGGCGGCACTCTCGTGGACCTATCCGCAGGACGCGCTGATCGCGCTCAAGGCTGCCGCAGAAGCGGCGCGCGCGGCGCAACCGGTGGCGACCGGGCTTGCCGTCGACCAGTTGCACTTCGGCTACGCCATCTCCGGCGACACGCCGGCCTGGCGACCGCTGCGCGCGTTCGATGACGGGCGCCAGACGTTCATCGAGTTCCCGGCCAGTCTCGGCCAAAGCGAGGCGCCGCCGTTGTTCCTGGTCGATACCAAAGGCAAGGCCGACCTGGTCAACTACCGCGTTCAGGGGCGCTACTACGTCGTCGACCGGCTCTTCGATGCGGCGGAGCTGCGCCTTGGCCTCAAGCACCAGGACGTGGTGCGGATCAGCCGGACCGGTGAAGCGACCAGCCTGCGGAGGCCGTCGTGACCGAAGCAGCCGCGACACCGCCCGCCAAGCTTGACCCCGAGAGCCTGGCGCTGCGTGCGCGACCGCCGCGCGCGATCCGGTTCAAGCGCAGCGTCATCATCGCCATCGCGGCGGTGGGATCGATCGGCCTCGTGACGGTGACCTGGCTGGCGCTGAAGCCGCGCCTGTTCCACGGTGCCGCGAGACAGGAGGAACTCTCCCAGCCCGATCAGCGTCCCGCCAGCGACACGTTGAACGGATTGCCGGCAAGCTACGGCGATGTGCCACGGCTCGGGCCGCCCCTGCCTGGCGACCTTGGCAAGCCGATCCTCGATCGCCAGCAGCAGCTTGTGACTGCGATCAACCCGAGCGACCAACAACGCCAGCAGGCCGAAGTGGCCGAGCGTGAGCGCCAGCTCGCCGAGGCGAAGGCGGCGCGCGAGTCCGGTCTGCTGGTGCAGAACCGGCAGGCAGCGGCTTCCGCCGAGACACCGACGGCGAGCGTATCGGCCGCAACCAGCGCCCAGCCCAGTTCACCCCAACTGACGCTCGATCCTGCGACCGATCCGAATGCGCAGGCGCGCAAAGAGGCATTCGTCGGCAACCTCGATCCACGCGGTGACGTCAATCCCCATGTGCTGACGCCGCCGCCGTCACCTTACACGCTGTCGGCGGGCGGCGTGATTGCGGCGAGTCTGATTACCGGCCTGCGCTCCGACCTGCCGGGCCTGGTCACCGCACAGGTCACCGAAAACACCTACGACAGCGCCACGGGGCGGATTCTGCTCATTCCGCAAGGCGCGCGGCTGATCGGCAGCTATGACTCGGTGGTGGCCTTCGGGCAGAGCCGCGCGTTGATCGTCTGGCAGCGAATTGTCATGCCAGATGGCAGATCGATCCGGATCGACAACGTGCCCGCCACCGATCCATCGGGCTATGCCGGCTTAGCGGACAAGGTCGATCGCCACACCTGGTCGCTTCTCAAGGGTGTGGCGATCTCGACCATGCTCGGCGTAGGGGCGAACCTGACATTCACTGGCGAAAGCGACCTCGTCCAGGCGATCCGGGAATCGACGCAACAGAACGTGTCCCGTGCCGGTGACCAGATCACATCCCGCAATCTGCAAATCCAACCCACGATCACGATAAGGCCCGGCGCGCCCGTACGGCTTGTCGTCCATCGCGATCTGATCCTGGCACCCTGGAAGCCATAGGAGGCCTTCGATGCCCGAACTCAAGCTGGCCCGCATACCTGATCGCACGCCCATCAAGCTGACGGTCATGGTGATGCCCGACCTGCACCTTGCCCTGACCGATTATGCCCGGATCTACGCCGACACTTATGGCCGCGAGGAACCCGTCGCCGAGCTGATCCCGGCAATCTTGTCCGCGTTTCTGGACAGCGATCGCGGCTTCGTCCGCGCCCGCGAAGCCCTTGCCCGCGAGAAGTCAAAATGACGCCGTCGCCGGAGGGATGCGATCGGCTGCTGCGGATCGATGAGGTCAAGCGACGCGTGGGCCTCGGCAAGACGATGATCTACCGGCTGATCCAGCGGGCGGATTTTCCAGCACCCTACAAGCTGTCGCCCTTCACGGCCCGTTGGAGTGAGCGCGAGATTGTCGCATGGATTGATCGCGTCAAAGACGGCTTCGAGGGCAAGAAGCGCCGATGGTAGAATTACCATTCACAACAATATTTATTATTTTCAATATCTTGAGACAGATTCAAAATCTGGGGTATGCGAAGGGGCATTGCAGCGGACGACGTGGCCTTCGGCAGCGGCAAACCGGGCTCAAAGGGCTTCCAGTTCGAGGCCCTGTGCGACAACCTCGCTGATCGCCTGGATCGTGACACAGCGCTTCGCCTGGTACCTTCCGGTTTATCGCCAGGCTCAGATGCTGGCAGGGCATGGCCTACAGATTGATCGATCGACGCTGACGCGCTGGCTGAAATGCGCGGCCTGGTGGCTCGAAGGCCTCTACGATCTGCAACTGCGGGCAATCCATAGCCCCCCCCGCATCCACGTCGACGAAACCCGGATGCCCGTGATTGGAGATGGCAACGGCACAGTCCGCATCGACCAGTTCTGGGCCCACGGCACCGACGATCGTCCCTGGAACGGGCCGGCGCCACCGGCAGTGTGCTACGTCCATTCCAGATCTCGAAGCCACCGCACGATATCCGAGCAGCTTGGCCGCTATGAGGGCGTGCTCTAGGTCGATGGCTATACGGCTTACAAAGGCCTTGAGAATCCGGACGGGTCGTCCGGAAGGATCCAACTCGCGTTCTGTCTTGCTCATCTGCGTCGGCGCTTTGTGGACCTGCATAAAAGCACCCGATCGCCGATCACCGCTCAGATCATCGCGCTGCTGGGCCGCATCTACCGGATCGAGGCGGAAATCCGTGGCACCAGCGCCGAAAACCGGCTCCTCGCGCGGCAGGAGAAGTCCGGGCCGATCATGGAAGAGCTCAAGGCGCTACTCGACGATACCTTGCCGCGTGTCTCGCAGGTCTCGGATCTGGCAAAGCACATCCGCTATGCCCAGGGCCACTGGCGGGGCCTCACCCTGTTCCTCGAGGACGGCCGCGTCGAGGTCGATAACAACATGATCGAGAGGCAAATGCGCCCGATTGGAATCGGACGCCGTAATAGTCTGTTCGCCGGCAACGAAGGGGGGGCCCATACGTGGGCAGTGCTTGCTTCCCTGCTCCAGACAGCAAAACTGAACGGCCTCGACCCCTACACCTGGCTGAACGATGTGCTGGCCCGGATGGTCTCGGTCGAGATCCTCAACAATGATCTCGACCAACTCCTGGCATGGAACTGGCGCCCCGCCGAACCGACCGCTATGCGGCTGGCCGCATGAGCAGCACCAGTCGCTTCAAGCGCCCAAAGAAGCCCAGAAGAGCGCGCATCCTCACGCATGAAAAGCTTGAGGAATGGCTGGCCACTCGCGAGCATCCGATGCCGGGGGTATCGATGATCGACGGCTATCTTGCCGCGCTCGTCGTATCCCCCCAGTTCATTCCTCCCGAAGACTGGCTGCGCCCCATTGTTGGAGACGGCATCGCCTGGGCGCCGGTTGGCAGTATCGAGGAGGCCGTCCGCAACACGATCTTCCAGCGCTACACCCAGATTGGTGCGACCCTGTCCGGCGGACCCAAGCGCTATGCCCCCATCTATATGCGCACGGACGCCGGCGACGTTCTCCTGGAAGACTTCGCCAATGGCTTCTATCTCGGCATGCGGCTCAGCATCGACGACTGGAAGCCGCATATATCAAATCCAGAAATCGGCTACCCACTGACCGCCATCCTCGGCCATTGCACAACAATGATGCCCGAGGATCAACGCAAGAGCGCACTACGCGGCCAAGCCGGCGAGATACTTGCGCAGTCCTGGAAAGTCGTTCCAGAGCTCGTCGAGATGCTTCACGTCCGCATCGGCGGGGCCCGGAACGTCGAAATCCGATAGCCGCAAAGGTCAACGTGGCCCTCTCGCACCGCTAACCTCTGAAGCAACTGGGCGAATGCTACTGATTGGTTGCGCCTGACGATCAGCTATCGTTCTTTCGTCCGCAAACCGTCGCGCAACAAGCACCGGATTAGCCGGCGCGCTATTTGCAGCCACAAGAGGAGTGGTCCCGACGAACCGCGGGTCAATAATGAGTGATGAATCATTGATAGTTGGACCAGAAAATTTGTAAGCGGGGCCGCAGCCCCACCTTGCGTGCATGAAGCGCAGCACCGAGTCTTCGCGCCCTAATCGGGCTGGAGTGCGCTGCTACTATGATAATCTCGGGTGACGATCCTGTGAGCAAGGGAGCGCAGCGGTTCGAGGTATTTACGGGCGCGGGCAAGCGGCGCGAGTGGCCACCAGAGGTGAAGGCGTCGATTGTTGCCGAGTGCTATTCGGGCGGTGAAGGTGTCAGTGCCGTTGCTCGCCGGCATGGACTTGATCCTTCGCAGGTATACGCATGGCGGAGGGATCTGCGGAAGCAACTCGAGGCGGCGGGCGTAGTTCTGCCGGCGACGGAGCCGGAAGCGCCATCATTTGTGCCTGCCATAGTCGAGGCGGACGTGACGGTGGCTTCTTCACCCAAGCGTCGCCCACACCGCCGGCGCCGCTCGACCGGCGCAGCGGTCGAGTTGGAGATTGACGGCGTGGCGGTAAAGATCGGCCGTGGTGCCGATGCCGGCGTGATTGCCGCGGTGATCGAAGCACTCAAGGCAACACGATGATCGGACCAGGCGCTGGCGCGCGCGTAATGGTGGCAACGCGTCCGGTAGACTTCCGCAAGGGACCCGACGCCCTGGCCGCGTTGGTGGGCGCCGAATATGGCGGTGATCCTTTTTCTGGTGTGATCTACGTGTTCCGGGCCAAGCGGTCAGACCGGGTCAAACTGGTCTGGTGGGACGGCACCGGGCTGTGCCTGATGGCCAAGAAGCTGGAGTCCGGCGGCTTCACGTGGCCAGCGATCCAGGACGGCGTGATGCGGCTGACTTCCGCACAATTGGCGGCTTTGCTGGAAGGCCTGGATTGGCGCCGGGTGCACGGCGGACGCAAGCCCATCGCCCCGCAGATTGCCGGTTGACGCAGGGTTCTTCCGCTGATTCACTGCCTTCATGCTGGTGGAAGCGGACCTGCCCGAAGACATCGAAGCGCTTCGCGCGTTTGCGCTCGAGCAGTCCCGCAAGCTGGCCGACGTGACGGTCGCCAAGGGCGAGGCCGATGCGGAGATCGAGCGGCTCCAGTCGATCATCGCCGCGGTCATGCGTCACCGGTTCGGGCGCAAGTCCGAGCAGCTCGATCCCGACCAACTTGAGTTCGGCCTCGAAGATGTCGAGACCGCGCTCGGCCAGGCGCGCGCCGCGCGCGAGGCGGCTATCGTCAAGGCTGGAGGTGCACGGCCGCGCAAGGCCAACCGCGGTGCGTTGCCCGCACATCTCGAGCGGATCGAACAGGTTGTCGATGTTGAAGCGAAGGCCTGTCCTTGCTGTGGTGGTACACTCCACCAGATCGGCGAGGACGTGGCCGAGCGTCTCGACGTCGTGCCAACCAGCTTCCGCGTGCTGGTCACGCGCCGCCCGCGTTATGGTTGCCGCTCCTGCGAAGGCGCGGTCGTGCAAGCACCGGCACCAGCGCGGATCGTGGAGGGCGGCATTCCCACCGAAGCGCTGATCGCGCATGTGCTGGTCACCAAGTACGCCGATCATGTTCCGCTTTACCGACAGACCCAGATCTACGCGCGGCAAGGCGTCCAGCTCGACCGCTCGACCTTGGCTGACTGGGTTGGCCGGGCGGCATGGTATCTGCGATCCTTGCGAGATCGCATTCTCGAAGAGCTGCGACGATCCCAGCGTCTATTTGCTGACAAGACCACCGCCCCCGTACTTGATCCTGGGCGCGGACGAACGAAGACAGGGCAGCTCTTGTCAGTGGGCGTGTAATTCTCCGCAAAAGTGGGCTTTGAAAATTCCCTGATTGTTGGACCTGGTTGCCCAACGTGCCGGGGTTAACCCCGGCACGTTGGGCAACGCCAAAATCGGCGCGATG
>Ga0163162_10000258_pt1 | contig 48199 bp, 34 predicted proteins | sample S55metaG_FD_115310 | JGI IMG/M metagenome (GOLD analysis project Ga0163162, IMG submission 115310) | Switchgrass rhizosphere microbial communities from Kellogg Biological Station, Michigan, USA - S5-5 metaG | ecosystem: Host-associated > Plants > Roots > Rhizosphere > Soil | place: USA... | reverse complement strand
TCTGAATGCCCACCAGCTCGGCGTCGCCGATTTCCACACCCAAGTCACCACGGGCCACCATGACGGCGTCGGAAGCCTTGATCAGCGCGTCTAGGGTTTCGTCGTCAGCCACGGCTTCGGCGCGTTCGCTCTTCGCCACCAGCCAAGCGGTGCCGCCGGCTTCGTCGCGCAGTTGACGGGCGTATTCCATGTCGGCAGCGTCACGCGGGAAGGACACCGCGCGGTAGTCGACTTCCATTTCAGCGGCGAGCTTGATGTCGGCCTTGTCTTTTTCAGTCAGGGCCGGAGCGGTCAGGCCGCCACCGCGACGGTTGATGCCTTTGTGGTCGGACAGCGGGCCGCCGATGGTCACGGTGCAATGCAATTCTGTTGCGGTGGCGGTATCAACGCGCATCACCACACGGCCGTCGTCGAGCAGCAGCTCGTCGCCCACGCCGCAGTCTTTAACCAGATCCGGGTAGTCGATGCCGACCACTTGCTGGTTGCCTTCGGTCAACGGATGGCTGGTGGAGAAGGTGAACTGGTCACCGATCTTCAGCTCGATCTTTTTGTTGGCGAATTTGGCGATACGGATTTTCGGGCCTTGCAGGTCACCGAGCAGGGCGACGAAGCGACCGTGCTTGGCAGCGAGGTCACGCACCAGCTTCGCGCGAGCCTTGTGCTCGTCGGGGGTGCCGTGGGAGAAGTTCAGACGGGCAACGTCCAGACCAGCCAGAATCAGCTGTTCGAGAACTTCCGGCGAGTTACTGGCCGGGCCAAGGGTAGCGACGATTTTGGTACGACGGACGGACATGCAAAGACTCCTGAGTTCAAGCGCTAGCGAAGGCTACTATGCTCTTGGGGTGTAGTCATTGTTCGTTTGCACTACTTATTACTTTCTTTATTGAACACGACGATTGGCGCAAACACTTCTGAAGATTTCTCGGCAAGGGTCGATACAGAGCACAAGACAGGAGAACCCTCATGCGATTCGTACCCATTGCCGCCCTTGCCCTCAGCGTCCTCGCCGTGACGGGCTGCACCCGTTGGTCGATGAACCATCATTTGAACAACGCCTACAGCGCCTATGACCGTGGCAACTGCGAGCAGGTCATGCTCGAACTGTCCAAGGTCGAACGTGCCAGCCGCGCCCGCCCGTACGTGTGGCCGGAAGTGTCGATGATGCGCGGCCAGTGCCTGGAACGGCAGAAAATGTTTGTCGATGCGGCGCAGACCTACCAGTTCATCATCGCCTCGTACCCGAACAGCGAATACGCCTACCGCGCCCGCGCGCGTCTGGAAACCTTGCAGAGCCTGGGCCATTACCCGACACGCAGTGCCGCTGCCGTGGTGCGACCGACCCGTTTCTGATGACAGTTGTCATACAAAATCTGGCTGCGTGTACAAGCTGAGCTATAGTCGAATAACCCGGGTTTAGAGTCGAACCTGTAAACCCGGAGCAACACCTGCGACTGGCAAGTGGTCAGGTGACGGCGACGTAGCGACCGTCACACCGGAAGCGGGGAGGGCGGGCCGGCGATACCGGCACGTTCCGAAGCAAAGGTGCGGCTCTGTGAAGGAGCCTTGCATGGCGAACTGCGCATGTTTACCGAACGGATCGAACGGCATCAGTTGCCGTATTTCCTCAGAGTGTTCAACAGCGTCACCGACAAGCCCATCGGTTTTCTCGGCAACCTCTCCGAAGACGGGCTGATGCTCATCAGCCAACTGCCCATGATGGTCGGTGTGGATTTTCAGTTACGCCTGAAAATCCCCGCCAGCGATGGCTGTCAGCAGGTAATCGACCTCACGGCGTGTTGCGTGTGGTGTCACGAAGACGCCACGCCGCTGCACTACGACGCCGGCTTCGTCCTGCAACGCGCACCGCCGGAATTTGGGCAACTGGTGCAGGCGTTGCAGCGTTATTTCAGTTTTCAGCCGTTGCCGGCTTCTGCCTGATTCAAAACCGCTAAAAGCTTTGCGAGCAGGTTCACTCCCACACTGGATCCGGTGCACCTGCATCCTGTGAGAGCGGGTTTGTCCGCGAAAGCGTCTTCACTGGCACGCGCTTATTAACGGTCGGGTTGCATCAATTGCGCCCGCTCGTTATTCAGCCTTCTCTCTCAGAAACAGTTTCCGATCAGTCAGTTGATCGACAACTGATCAGGGGTTATCCGACCGAAACAAGTCGGTTTATTCGCTGGAAAAAATACCGTTCGTCGGGACTGTCAGATCTTACAGGTGTGCACTTGCACAGGCTGAGCGTTCAATGTTTTTGCAACAGGAACAAATCAGCTCAGCAAAGTGCGGAGGTTTTTATGAGTGACAAGAGAAAAAAACTGACAACTTCAAATCCGGACGGTCTTGAGGACGTCAGCGCTACTCAGTCGATTTCAGAGGAGGAGTTCAAGTCGATCGATAGTGCTCAGACAGTCACCAAAACACTGCGCGTCAGTGTGGGTAACTTTATAGGTGATCTGACTTTTAGCTATTGGTGGAAACATGGTGGAGGTTTGTTTTATTGCTATTCCTCACAATATCGTATTACCCAGTTGGTTAATCAAGGAGGCAACAAAGCAAACTTGCATTTTAGTTTCGACTCTAGGCAATGGTGGGGCAACGACTCCCCTGATGCCATGTGGCAGGACGGCGAGTGGCATAGCTATCCTCGCGGTGGATGGATTGCTGCCAACGGACGTGCTCGAGTCTTTATCAGATACATCTTCGATAGAGGGGGGGCGTCTGATCCAGTGGGCTCCAATGATATTTGGGTGGACTTTAGTATTTGAATGATGTTTGGCTTTTTTATGTAAAGTCTTAAACAACAGGGAGGCTGCAGATGATTACTGAAGGCGAGTCAGAGGGAGTGCTGATTACTTCGATTACAACTCCGGTGAATAATGCCTATGTGAGAAATGGCGATATTGTCGTTGCCGGTAATTCAGATGTTAACTTCCCTATCGTTTTGCGTATGTTCAGTGGAAATGACGAGGTCGCTGCCGAAACGATTACGCCAAAAAATGGGCGCTGGGACACTGTGATAAAGGGCGTGTTCCGACCCGGTCAATACAGGCTTGAGCTCCAGCCGGTTGGTGGCGTGAAGGTGACGGTGAATCTACGCGTCACACCAGTGACGATCATCTCTCCCGTTTCCGGAGAGGAAGTCGACGAACAATTCTCCATACGAGGAGCCGGTGGCGAGTATGGCGTGGGGACGGTGAGGGTGCATAACGCATCGACTGGCGGGGTCTTGGGCAATGCTGACATTCAACCCGATGGGACGTGGGAAAAGCGCTTGACGCTATTAGGTAACAGCGCGTCTTACTTTGCCACGCAAGTCATCGGCGAGTTTCCTTCGCCCTCATCTGCAACGATCAATGTCACGAGCAAATCGACGCCGATCATCACTAGCCCGATTGAGCCTTTACAGAATTGCTCTTTCTCGATCGGTGGCACGCAGGGCAGGCCCGGCTCAGTCATGCAGATTTTCAAGGATCTATCGACCATTCAAGTGGGGGAAGATGCAGTATCCGCTGCCAACTGGTTTGTTCCAGTCATTGTCGAGCCAGGCCCCGTCTCGCTTGTCGCGATGCAAACCTTAGGCGGCGTACCGTCCAAGAGAAGCGCCCCCCGCTCTTTCCGAATCCGCCCTCCCAAACTGGCAGAGCCTGACGTCACCTTTCTTCCTGATACAAGCTTGAAATTCTCCGGCTCCGGCCATTTCGATCAAAACCTCTCGACCGAAATCCAGTTCTCTGCCAGCGACAGCTCGCTGCCTTTGCCTCCCAACGTCCGCGTCAATGCCCAAGGCCAGTGGGAAGCGGCCCCCATTGTCTGGCCTCTGGGCAGCTACGATGTGACGGTGATTCAAAAGATCGCCGACAACGCCAGTGGCTGGATCGAATCGCAGCCTCTTGAGTTCAAAGTCCGCAACGACATGCCGGATATCACCGAGGCGAGCTACACCGAGGATTATCTACCCGTCTTCAGCGGCAAAGGTTACACAGGCGCCACCGTCTCGCTCAGGTTTCCCGATACAACCGAGGCTGCACGGAATGTATTGGTCGTGAACGGCCAATGGTCGACTCCGGCATTGGTGGAGTGGGGGCCAACCAGCAAGCGGGAAGTGCGCATCACACAGCATCTGGGAAACCATCCTTCGCAACGTCCTTTCATCCTGTACGTCACGATTCCACCGCTGGCGCCAGGCGTGGATGATCCTGGCGAAGAGGGGCTGGAGCCGGTATTTCGCGGCACTTGCTTGTCGGGCGCCACGGTGAGCATCAGGTTCAACGACGATACCGAGACGCATGTGGCGACCGTGACGGGTGCCACCTGGACGTTTCAGCGACCAACCCCGTTCGAGGCAAATATCGAACATACCGTGGAGGTCACGCAAACAATCCTCGATCTCCCTTCAAAACCGGCCTCGAAAACCTTCACTGTCCACAGAGTCATGTTGCAACCGCTCATTGTCGCGCCGGGATCCGGCTCGGAAGTGGGGTACGACGTCACCATTGAAGGTGATAACGGCATGCAGGGCGCGGTGATGCAATTGCATGACAGCCAGATGGGAGGAGAACTGGGTGCTCCGCTCGAATTGCTTGAGGAGGGCAAATGGTCGATCGAACTGCACGGCCTGGAGCTGAGGAATTATTTCCTCCACGCGCAACAGACACTCAACGGGCAAGAGTCGACCAACAGCGCTGAGCACCTACTCAAGGTGGTGGTCCCGCCGCCTCGATTCACGTCGCCGATCCCAGGCGGGAAAGCGCCGCGCACCTCGAAGATTGCTGGCACTGGCATACCTCGCGCGTGGGTGGAGGTCTGCTCAGAAGACGTTACTGGGCCATTGCTGACTATCGAGGTGAGCGCGTCAGGCAACTGGGAAGGCGAAGTGATTTTGAAGGTGGGCAACAAAGCCATCTGGGCCTTTCAGACGCTCGTACTAAATGGCATTCCGCAGCGCTCTCAGCCCAATGAGCGTTTGCGTTACAAGGTCGTGCCGGCGGCTCCGTTTATCGAAACCCCGACTGCCGATGACCATGTCGGCCGATGGGTGGTGGTCTCGGGTTTCGCGACGCCCGGCGACACCGTGACCGTGACGCTGGGTAGCGACCAGGCCAGCGCCGAGGTGCGGGACAACCGAACGTGGTCGGTAACGCTGGAGCCTGGGCAAGGCGAGGGCAATCATGAACTGGACGCTGTGGCGGCTGACGAAGGGTTCGCATCCGATAGCGCGAAACGCACGGTTCAGTTGGCAACTTATCTACCCACCATTGAGATACCAGCGCCGGGGCGCTGGGTCAGCAACCCGGTGCTGTTTGCCGGCAAGGGGCGTCAAGGTGTCGGTGTTCTGGTCGACCCGTTCAATCCGGACAAGATATGGAAAACAGAGATACCGGTCGACCCTGACTGGCAAGGCCTGTCTGACCAAGCGCTACCGTTGGGTGGCAACTGGTGTCGTTTCAAGCTGCAACCAAGCGACAGCGATCCGATGGGTTCTGACTGGGTCGTCAGTGAGCGATTTGAAGTTGAATCAGCGCCGACGGATAAAACCCGGTTGTAAATTTCCGATGAGTGGTCATAAAACCTGTCATTTCTGACAGTTGGCAGCTGCTGCGTTCAAGCGCTAAATCCTTATGCAACGCTGGGTCCGCCTGACACAACAGTCAGGTGGACCGGGCCGGTTATCGACTCAAGGAAAGTGACCATGGCTGATTCACTCCGTCCCGCTGCGCAGTTGTTCATTCAGCTGTTTGGTGAGCAAACGTCTTCTGCGCAAAACCGGCTTTCGAAGCTCTGGAGTTACGTTGAGCAGGGGGGATCGTTTTTCCCGCTGGTCGAAAAGGGTCTTCCGGTGCTTGTCGGCGAGTACGGACTTGAGCAGGAAGAGGCCCGGCGCTTTTTGCGCCGGGCCAACAGCCTGGCGACCTATGTGCGGCGTCGGTTTATTGAGCATCATGCGCAGGGGGACAAAGTCGGGGCGATAGGTCCATCCAGCGGTTTGATGTCGATCGTTGTCGGGCCGCAACTGGAGCGAATATTCGATCTGCAAATGAGCGCCAAATGCCCCTCCGATTCTCTGGAGTCCATGTTCGGGCCTTCGGCATATCTCGTCTTCTTGTATCGCTTGATTCGCGACTTGATCGAATCCGTTGGTGACGACACCAAGCTGCCGTTGCATGAGCGTCGCACGGATTTGATGACGTTGACGGTCGACAGTAAAACGGTGAACGCGCCGGAGTTATCACTCGACGTGATCGTACGCGTGCTACAGGCGTTCATCGCTGCGAACACGACGGTTCCAATTGAACAGGCATTGATCAACGCACGCTATCCCAACGGTCTGCCGTATTACCAACATTGGGCCACGATTGATGGGGTTGCGGGTTTCAACGGACGATCAGTTGGGGATTTTGCCAACATTGTTGACGGGAAATTCCCCAACTTCTTGCACTCCGGGTCCCTGACCAGGCTTGCCGCTGCTGCCTTGGCTCATGCCTCTCGGCTTGGTCCGTACCAGCGGAAGTTGGTGACTGAAGAATATAAAAATTCCGAGGATATGTATCAGTTCTATCTGGAGAACTTTGGCACCGAAGACTTTGAGTTTATGAATCTCAATCAGATATTTTATCTGGCTCAACGTACAAATCTTGTGGCCGAGGAGGTTACAAGTCTTTTTTCGGTTGGGGACTACGCGCCGCGGCGTTCGGCCAATGTGAAATAACCCAGTGAGCCCGACGTACCGGAAGGCGGCCGATCCGGCTCGGTTTACATCAATGATAACGCTCACCCCGCTATCGGTATCACCACGCAGTCAGGGAATAATCTTCATCGGATAATCGTTAATCCCAATACCCCAAGAGGCTTGAATACATTTGATCGGCTCAACCGCAAGTTACGCCTGGACAAATGGCTGAATCTGCCTCCTGAGCAGACTGACGCCTTGTTGGTGGCGGCGATCAGGGCTGAAGCGCGTGGTGCCGAAAAACCTGAGGTGTGGGCGATTTCGGTAAACGTGATCCATGCATTGGGTCTGTTTCAGCGACTGCGTGAACGCTACAACTGCACGGCAGCAGATTTCGCCGTTTTTCTCGATGAACTGTCACTGTATGGTCGCGGTGATGCACTGTCGCAGTTCGATCAGGTCTTCAACAATCAGGACAACTATCGCAAGCCGCTGGAACTCGACGGCACACCGTTTGCGCTGATACCGACATCGGATCAGGACAATCTGACGGTCAGCCAGCTATGCAGTGGTTTGGGCATTGATCTTCAGACATACCACTACCTGGCGTTGGCGATAGCCCAGGCTCATGATCTTACCGATGATCTGGTGCGCAGTTCGGCGGTCATCTCCAGTTTTTACCGTTTGGTAAAACTGCCCCGGCTGTTGCATATCACGCCGGTCGAAGGCGTGTTGATGCTCAGTGTGCTGGGGGGAGAAACCTGGCTCAAAGGGCTGGCGGGCAAGCCGCGTATTGTCGACGTGGTGGATGATGACAGCCGCATTGACGCCACGGTTGGCGGTCCGGGCGTGCTGAGCCTGATCGAAGCCATGCAGGCCTGTGTGCAATGGTGCGAGCAAAGCAACCTATCGGTGCTGTGGATGTTGCAGCACGTGAGTGCACCACTGCGTCTGAGCGACTTCTCCCAGCAGGACCAGCAGTTCTTCGACAAGATCGGCACCCTCCTGCCCAGCGCGCGGTTATCCAATAATTCTTTTCTCGTAGCCGGTATTCCACCGGCCGGTGAAAGCGACTGGCTGGATTTACTCTCGATTGACAGTGAGGGGCTGGCGCCTGTTGTCGACGTCAATGGCCTGATACTGGCCACTGCCATGACACCGGAAGATTATTTGGCCTTTGCCCGCTTGAAGCTCGAATGGGCCGTCAGGAACGGCCTGGATATTGAGGAAACCCAGGTCAGCGTCTTGGCCGAGATCATGCTCACCGTTCTTGTGCAGGCCAGAGACGCTCAGGTATCGCTGGTCAGGGAGTCGCTGGCAGTCTACGCGGGCATCGAGGGCGAATTGGCCATTATGGTGTTGAGCTGGGTCGATGCGTCGGTGTACCAACTGTTGCGCCAGGTGTACGACCGCAGCGACCTCGAATTACCAGCGACGGAGCGCAGGCGCGACGAACCTTCAGATTCGTTACTCGAATTGCTGGCTGTTGTGCGCCAGCGCGCCGAAGTCATTTCAATGCTGGGTTTGAGTGCGGCCCTGGTCCGGGATTATCTGGATTATGGATACGAGGTGTGGGTCGAAAAAAGCATCATCGATCCCTCTCAAAAATACCTGTTCTCGGTGCGCATACTTTACGCCTTGACCACGCTGACCCGCGCGTTCAGCTTGAGTGAACAGCCGGAGCAGAAATTGCTGGACTATCTGCGCCAGGTCCATTCGCTACCGTCCAGGCTCAGCGCCGATGCATTACGCGTGGTGCAGCAGGCAGCGGCCATCAAACTGGCTGAATTCTTTGCCTGGAGCGCGCAGGAAGTCAGCGAATGTGTTCGCCATATCGATCCTGAAACCCAAGTGTTGAAAACCCTGGAACAACTGGATCTGCTGATACGCGTTTACCTGTTGTCGATGCAGACCGGTATGGATGCCCGGACCATTTTGCGGATTGGTACCTTGCCGCAGACAACCGATGCCAGTGACGCCTATGCCCAAGCGGCTGAACTGGCTTTGCTGAGTCAGACCCAGACACGTGTGCCGGTCGTGCAAACACCGGGCGAACTGAAGCAGTTGGTCAGGATGACTTGCACCGTAACGCCTACAGAAGTCTTCGCTGGTAAACCAGACGAGAAAGCGATCATTACGATGACGCTCACCGACGCCCAGGGCGCAGCGTTGAAAGGTGTTGCTGTTGATTGGCACTCCGAACTTGGGATCATCAGTTCGGGTATCACCGATACCCAAGGAGTCCTCACAGCTGAGTATGTTCCGGGCAAAGTCTTGGGCACGGACAGCGTTTATTTTTCCATGAGCCTGCTCGAGCCTGAGTGGGCAGTGAGCATCAACGTCATCGCCCACGCCGACAGCATGAATTTCCCGACATCGGAAATGTCTCCGGTGCCAACGGAGGTCGTGGAGCTTGGTAAGAAAATCACACTTTTCGCCAAGATGGTGGACCAGTACGGAAACCTTGGGGCCAACATGCTGGTGGACTGGGCCTGGGAAGAAGGAACAGATCCCGAAGAAAGGCCAACGATCCGCCCGGCACAGGGTTTCACCGATCAGGACGGCAAAACCACGGTTTATATCACCAGCGCTTTCAGCGGTGAATTCGAAGTCGGTGTACGCAGCCTGGCAAGCGCGAAGGGGACTGTCTTCGAACCCATCAGGTTTGGGGTGCCGCAAAGTCGCAGCCACTCGCTTGAACAAGCGTCACCGCCTTCCGACAGTGACGCGGGAACCCCTTCCACGGAGCAAGGATCATGACATCGAACAACATTGGTCTGTTGCAGGAAAAACGTCGTACCGCATTGCTTGATTATTGCATCGGGCAAGTAAGGGCGGAGCGTTACCCGCCTTTGCGGACTCCGGAGGACGTGTTCGAACTGCTGCGCATTGACCCGCTGGACAGTGCCCGGGTGCAGACGTCGGGGGTGGCCGAAGCGATCAGTTGTGCGCAGCAATACATCAGTGCCGTGTACAACAAAATGGAGCCCGGTTTCGAACACCACGAATTTCCCCCTGAGCAGCTGGAAAACTGGGCGCTGTACAACAACTACTCGGACTGGGCTGCGGTGCAGATGATCGCGCTCTACCCGGAGAACTACATCAATCCGTTTGTGCGTCAGCGCAAGACGGATCTGTTCAAGACCCTTGAAAACAATCTCAACCAGGCCCGTCTCAACAACGATTCGGTTCAGGCGGCGCTGCAGGATTACTTGCAAACCTTTGAGCAGATCTGCGATCTGGATGTCGTCAGTGGCTACATGGACGGCACAACCCCTGAGCGCGCCGATTATTATTTTGTCGGGCGTCAGCGGGTGCCGCCGTTCCAGTATTTCTGGCGCAAGGCGCAAATCGAGATTACGACCACTTGCCTCGCCGTCAACCCGGCGGCGTGGAGTGAATGGAAAGCGGTGGACATTCAACCCGCCGGGCGGGTGCTGGACATGCGTCCGGTGATCTGGAACGGACGCCTGTGTCTGGTTTGGGCGGAGTGGCGGGACAAGGTCGGCGAGATCATCAAAACCGATCCTCCGGATCCCGATAAGGACGACAAATCCCGGTTCGTACCGCATCAGCTGGATATCAATGTGGCCTTCATGAGGCAGAACGGCCAGTGGTCGGCGCCTTTGAATTTACGCCATGGCGAGTTTGATGAGGATCTCTCTGCAGGTGCCCGGCTGATTGCAACTGTGTGGGTCGACCCTCAGATCCCCAAAGGCAAGCTGGGGGTATTGCTGGTCAACGATAAAACCGGCACAGGTGCCTTGGAAGAGATCGCGATCATCGATGTGCTGATGCGTCCCGTTACCGGGGACAGTGGTAACTGGCTTGAGCTAGCCAAGACGGATCGATTTGTTTCTGCCTTGACGGTTCAGCACCCCTTGGGTCTTGAGGTTACGGTGGTATCCAGCGAGGCGCCGTCGGGCTCCATGGCCGCTTTTCTGGGACTGAACGTCTTCGCCATGCGCGTGGATGTCAACGACGTGCTTACAGTTGAGGGCTTTTGCAGGTCAACAGGGTTACCAGGCATCGGGAAGACTGCGTTTACCTTGCAGTTGGAACTTGCAACTGTTAACGACCCTAAACCTGTGAAAAGTGACGTTGCAATCGCCGGCGATTGGACAATGGCGTTCTTGGAGACCTTCACTAGACCAAAAGGGACGTGGAAAAACGTAAGGTTCACTCTGAAGAATGATACTGAAGGCTTTGGCGGTAAACAGTTTGACCTGAAGATTGTCGATCTCTCGGATTTCCTCCCGCCAACGCTGTTGAAAAACACCACGGATGCCGCCCAGTTCCTCGACTTTCAACTGGGCGCTGGCTGGGCGTTGCAATACGTTCGGCTCAATTCGCTGTTCGGCCCCGAGTTGGTCACGCGCTCCACTGTCTCTCCAGCGACTCTGATTAATTGGGACTCCCAGCATCTGTCAGAGCCGCCGCCTGCCGGTGTTGATTTCGAGGAACGCAATGGCGCTTTCGACGGTGCCAACGGGCTGTTTTTCTGGGAGCTGTTTTTCCATTTGCCGCATTTGATCGCGACACGCTTGCGTGATGAAGAGCGGTTTGCCGAAGCACAGACGTGGTTGCATTTCATCTTCGATCCCCGGGCTACTGCCGACAGCAGCACGGTACCCGAGAAACCGAGTTACTGGCGCTGCCGACCGTTGATCAACGATCTGGGCAATGCCGGCTGTGAAGCCGTGGCGCCCGCCGACCCGGACGCGATTGGATATTCGGCACCTGTGCATTTGAGGTTGCTGATGTTCATCGAGTATGTGAAGAACCTCATGGCCTGGGGGGACTGGCATTATCGCCAACTGACCCGCGAAAGCCTGGTGGCGGCAAAGCTTTGCTATGTGCAAGCGGGATCATTGATGGGCAAACCGCCTCTGACTCAAACGGTGAACCTGTGGCAGACCGCGACGCTGAAGGACCTTATGGCCCAAAGTTGCACGCGTACGGCACTGGAAACGTTCGAGCAGACATTGAATTACAGCCTGGCAGATGTTCCGGCCGGCTCCGATACGGCTCCCATGCTGGGCATGTTGGGGTGTCCGCCGTTCAGGGCACCCATCAATGATGAGTTGTTCACTTGGTTCAACCAGCCGCAGGACCGCATGAACAACTTGCGCAACAACCTGACGATTGATGGCAAGCCCATGCTCCTGCCGTTGTTCAACCCTCCGACTGACCCGAACCAATTGCTGCGCGCTCTGGCTGCAGGTGGTGTCGGTGGCGCCAGACCGATGGGCGGACGGCTGGTGGTGATTGCGTTTCGCTGGCGCGTGATCTTCGAGGTTGCCTTGCGTGCGGTGCAGGCGTTGCAGGATTACGGCAGCCAGGTACTCAATCTGCTCGAGCGGCGTGATCGTGCCGAGCAGGAAGAGTTGCAGCAAAACCATCTGGTGGAGTTGGGCAACTACGCCAAAACCGTGCAGGAGCAATCCATCACTCAGTTGGAAGCGAGCATGACGGCGCTTGAGCAGAGCCGGGCAGTGGCCCGGGAACGGGCTGATGCTTACGCAGCCCGCTATGACGAAAACGTGTCGGCCGTTGAATATCAGGTCATGGCAAACCTGGACCAGTCCAAAGAGCTGGCGCTGACTGCCAAAATCCTCAAACCGGTAGGCGCGGCGGTGGCGGCTGCGCCTAATATTTTCGGTATGGCGAACGGTGGTTTTCGGATCGACAAAGTTACGGATGCCATCTGCTTTGGCCTGGAAATCGCTTCGTCGATGCTGCAAATCGATGCCGACAAGCAAGCCACCACCGAAGGCTATCGCCGTCGCCGCAATGAATGGGGGCTGCAACGCGATCAGGCGCTGGCAGAAATCGCGGCCATCGATGCGCAGATCGTCGCGCAGAGCCATGCGATTGATGCGGCCAGAACCAACCTCGCGCAAACGCTGCGAGCAAATGCTCAGGCGTTGACGATGTACAACTATCTGAAAAAGCGCGCGACCAATGCCGAATTGTTCGGCTGGATGCTGGGCCAGCTCAAGGCCTTGCACTATCAGGCTTATGACGCGGTGGTCAGTCTGTGCCTCAGCGCGCAAGCGGCGATGAGTGCCGAAACTGGCGATTACGATTCCCATATTCCCTTGCCGCAGGTCTGGCAGGATCAACGCCACGGTTTGACCGCTGGCGAGCATCTGCGCGTGCACCTGCTGCGCATGGAGCATGAGTACCTGCAACGCACCGAGCGGCGGCTGGAACTGGTGAAAACCATCTCCTTGCGTCAGCTGTTCAACGATGCAACAGACCCTCAGGTCGGCATCGGCAGTTGGGAGGCTGCACTGAAGCAGCTGCAGACCACCGGCTCGCTGGAGTTCAGACTGACGCAATTGCTGTTCGATCGGGATTATCCGGGACATTACTGCCGGTTGATCAGTTCGGTGGAAGTCGACTTGCCAGTGCTGACGGGACCTTTCCAGGACGTGCGCGCGATCTTGCAGCAGGTCGGCAGCATGACCGCCAGCCGGGCTTCGGTGCAGTCAGTGCAGTACTTGCACAATCCTGATCCTGGGGAAGTGGCCCCTTCCGATGTGCTGTTCAACGTACGTCCTGGCCAGCAGATCGCCCTCTCGGTGGGTATTGCCGACACCGGCATGACGGCGGCGAAGCCAGATGAAGGTTTGCTCTATCCATTTGAAAATACCGGTGTGGTGTCCACCTGGGAGCTGAAATGGCCATGGCATAAAGAACCGCTGCAGGAGGCCATGCTGCGCTCGATGAACGATTGCATCTTGCGCATTCGCTATACGTGCAAGTCCGGAGATCAGTCGTTTACCGATTCGGTGAAGGAGTTGGTCAATGCAGCGCAAGAGGGCCTGGCCGGCAAGGGCAAGGGAGTGCGCAGTCATGAATGATCCTATCGTTCAGGTGAATGAAAACCTGGTGTGCAACGGTGATTTCGAAGAAAGGTTCGAATGTTGGGCACGGACGGGGACCGTTGCCATAGGCACGGCGTATTACGACAACACGCCTGTCAAGCACATCAACGCGCCGAAGGGCGCGGGTGTCACTCAGGACATCACACTTCCCAGGGATCCCGATGGCAATGGTGCTTATTGGCTGAGTTTTCTATGGGAAAGCAGTTTCGGCCAATCAGGCTGGGTGAGGATTTCTCAGGGAGAAGCCGAGCATTACCGCATCGAACTCGAACCCGTCGGTAAACCTGATCAGGCACAACAGCGCGAGGGTTTCGGATCTGGGCCAGAGAGGCGATTCAGTCCGACCCTGCATGAAGTGGAACTGCCATCGGCCATCTCAAGCTCAGAGCCACTGCGCATCGAAATATACAGCTCGACAGAGTCTTCGAGTCCATTTGGCGAACTCTGGGTTACACGCGTCAAAGTCGAGTTGAAACTCGCGCCACTTGAGTTGCAGGAAATTGAGCTGGACGGCATGTCGTTCCTGCCCTTGCGCAAAATGTACCTGTGTCAGGGCGCCAGCAGCGGCGGAGCTTTTGGCAGCGACGCATTGATCACGCCCCACATGCTCGGTTTTGTACCTGTGCCGGATAACCCTTGGGACGGCACCCCGGTCGCCTTGAGCATCGACAATAACCCGCAGGGCGCTATTGTCGCGACGCCTGCCTGGGACACTCCGCAATTGCTGGACGAGCCATGGACGCTCGATTGCCCGCTGATCGATGATCAGGACTACGAATTCACCCTGAGCTTGCGCAACCGTTACACCGCGCAGGCCTACGAGATCCCCGTATCGCTGGGGCATCATCGACTGATTTTTCGTGAAGTGGTCGAGGCCGCTTACTACCCATTGATTGAGCAAAGCGTCCGTTTGGGTGTGCAAGTGGCGTCGTATTACACCGGCCAGCCATTTGCCGGGCTTACGGTGAACTGGGCGACCGCCGAGCAAGGGGTGTTGGCGGCGGCCGTTACTGATGAACAAGGTTGGGCCTACTTTTGTTATGAGGCGAAGGCAGCAGGGGACTTCGTTATTGAAGCCTCTGTGGTCAGCCTTTATTACGAGCTGGGTGTGTGGACTCAGACGTTTGACGTGCGGGTACTGGGAGAGGATCCGTGGGCACAGTTGACTGTCGGTGAAAACAACGAAATCAGGGACTGGATTGATAACAGTTATCCGAACCGGGGTTCTACCCATTCCATTGATGTAATGCTGGCGGCCAACAGTCCTCTGCGAGGCAGCGACTTCTATCTGCACTGGCACGGTGACAGGCATGAGCAACTGGGTGTCGTGGTCAGTCCGCCTCTGGAAACGGCAGTGCCCATGCCGATCGATGGTGAGGGCACTGCCTCGTGGAGGCTGAGTTGTGAAGACCGGCGCGACGGGATGTTCGAATTGTCACTGGTCTGCTCGAAGCTGTTGTTGCCGTCGCCCAGAAAGCGCATGTCGCTGGCACGCAACAGGATCAGGATCAAAGAGGTACGCCAGGCCGAGAATAGTCCGGTGGTGGAGGAGCACGAAAGTGCGTACCTGCGCTTGCAAGTGGTGCATGTTACTGAACAGGGCGACGGCGAGCCGGTGATCGGTGCGAAGATCGAGTGGCAAACCGACAACGGCATTTTCCGCAGCCAAACGGGAAGCGCTGGTTGGGGGAGCCTGAAGTATTACACCAGAGAACCCGGGATTCACGCGATCACCGCGGCGGTCCGAGCGCATGAATCGGCCGAGTCGCATGAGTGCGAATTTAGCGTGACCGCGATTGCCAGGAGTTCTTGGAAAGACAAGGTCAACATCACATTTGATCGTGGTCGGATCGAACAAGATCTAGGGGTTGCCTGCAAACGAGGTCTCACCCATTCCCTGGAGGTCACTGCCCTCGTCGGCAGTCCTCTTATCGGCCAGGAAATCACGCTGGCATGGGGCATTGACGAACCAGGCATCGGGCTGGTGGTGAGTGAGCTTGACGAACCCAGGGAGTTGCGGGCAGATGAACCGCTGATCTGGACTCTGAGTTCTGAATACGCCAAGAGCCGCAGCAGTATGTTCGGACTGCGGTTGTTGACCGATTCACTGGAAGATCGAGAGTTGCTCGGCCGCTTGGTTTCACCGGATATTCACGATGAGTTCACGCTTGTTCTGGATCAAATGAGCCCCGAACGAGGTCAGTCGCTGTATCCCTGCCTGGGCGCCGTACACCGGTATATTTTTAGAACCCATGCGCTGAGTGCCCTTGTGGGGCTTACGATGGATTTGCAATGGAACGGAACTCCAGCATCAGAATTGGGCATCGTCCTCGACCCTCCTCCAATGAGCCGCATTGTTATTGATGAAAGTGGCATGACTTGGACACTGAACTGTTTGCCGAGTCGGGTTGCCGGAAGTTTTAGAGTTAATTTCATTCTGGGGCTTGGGGGCCAAACCGATTCAACCACGCTGCACTTGGGCCACAACAAACTCAGCATTGAAACCGTGCGTGAGTCTGCCGTTTTCCCGATCGTGGGTCAGGACCCGGCATGGATGTGGGCGAAGGTCCGTTCGGACTTCTCCGAAGATGCCATGGTTCAAGTGCCAACGCAGTGGAAGGTTGATGGTGACTCTGAAGAACATGTGACTGCTGACGATGGCTGGGCAGGCTTTGCGTATTGGGCAACCACAGGCGAATCGGCGACGGTTGAGGTGTCTGTTACCAGTCCGTATGACAATGTTACAGATTCACGTTCGATGGAGGTCTGTTCGCTGGCCGACGATCCGTGGGATCGATTGCAGTTCAGTATGGACGACGGGACTGCACAGCCTTTCGGCCAGGGCACCGGTTTTGCGCGGCGTAAACAGACCCATAGAATCGATATAACTGCTCCGGAAGATACCTTCTTGTCCGATCGAGAGTTGACGCTGGGCATGGTCGGCACCGGGCCTGAGGCACTCGGCATTCGTTTTACTCAGCCAGTACTCGGTTTGCCAAGGGTCTTCAGCCGCGAGGCGGGATTCACCGATTCCTTCATGGTCGATGACAAGCGTAACGGCAGTTTCGGCTTGTTTCTGGCCTGCGAAAGCCTGGCTCGATGCTCACCTGTCAATGCAATGTCGGTGGGTGAAGGCACGCAAGTGGTGAAGATTGCCGAGCGTTCGCGGCTTAGCCAGACGCTGTACTGGGGCGAGGCTGTGTCCGAGCATATCACCGTTGTTTCGGCCATCAGCGGCAGGCCGATGGCGGGGATGAAAGTTATCTGGTGCACTCCGGATCTTGGCGAGGTGACGACGACCACCAACTTCTACGGCGAGGCGCGGATCCGCTTTGTGCCCAAGACTCCCGGAGCGGCGCAGCTGACCGTGACGGTGGGGGACGCGCAGTATTCGGAATCGATTTCGTTGCCGTATTTCTTGCATGAGCCTCGACAGATCAAGGAACTGTTCAGCGATGATTTGAGCGGTTATCCGGGGCAAGCAATTTCAGCTCAGGCTTTGGTGGTTTCAGCAAATACCGGCAAGCCTTTGGCCAATGTCGAAGTGATGTGGGAATACGACGACAAATCATTACCGGCAACGCTGACGGATGCCGATGGCAAGGCAACGGTGCAACTTGCCCTGGGCGCATCAGGTGAGACGGCGTTGTGGGCGTCGGTACAGGGCGGCTTGGCTGGCTGGGAATTGGAAACGCTGCGCTTGACTGTCACTGAACGTCCTGCGGTTGTGAAGTCCGTTGTCGCCTCGCCGAATCCGGCCTTCGTGAGCGACTGGGTAACCATGACTGCGTTGATCGTAGACAAGGCTTCTGGAGAGCCGATACCGAAAAGGAAAATTCTTGTCTCCATTAACGGGAGGCCATTCATTGAGTCCAGTACAAATGGCAACGGTAAATACGAAACCGCTTGGAGGGTGATGGAACTGTCGGAAACCGTTTCCCTTGACGTCAAAGTCGAGAATCCTGACGGGACCACGAGCAGCGGATCTGTGCACGTCCAGATCGAGAGATGATCAAAGCGCCGCACTTCTTTTCCAGCTCAGATACAGCGTCACCAGTTCGGCCCCCAATTCCGCGGGCCGGACATCCACCACCGGAACGCCATGAGCGCTCAACCGCTCATGGAGTTCTGCCCGTTCATTCAGGTAACTCACCGTGCCGCAGTAAGCCAGCGCTTCGGGCAGCGTTTGCACCGTGGCCTGGCGTAACGTGTCCAGCGTTTCTTCGCGCAGACTGGCGACCAGCACCCGATGCTGTGCGCTCAGGCGTTTGACCGCGCTCAGCAGTTCCTCATCGTCCTCATCGCGCAAGTTGGTCACCAGCACCACCAGTGCCCGGCGTTTCTGGCGGCTCAGCAACTGATGGGCGGCGGCCTGAAAATCGGCAGGGCGCTGCGTGCTGTCGAGGTCATAAACCGTGTTGAGCAGCACGTTCAGTTGCCCGCTGCCTTTGACCGGCGCGAGATGGCGTGGCTGATCGCTGGCGAAGGTACTCAAACCCACCGCATCGCCCTGGCGCAGCGCGACATAGCTGAGTAGCAGACAGGCATTGAGCGCGTGATCGAAATGCGACAGCTCATCGTCCTGGCTGCGCATGCGTCGGCCGCAGTCGAGCATGAAGATAATCTGCTGGTCGCGCTCGTCCTGATATTCACGGGCAATCGGTGTGCGTTGGCGCGCGGTGGCTTTCCAGTCGATCTGGCGCAGGCTGTCGCCTTCTCGAAACTCGCGTAGTTGATGGAACTCCAGGCTCTGACCGCGACGTTGCCGCTGACGTACGCCGAGCTGACTGAGCCAGTTGTCCACTGCCAGCAGCTCACCACCATAAAGCCGGGCGAAGTCGGGGTAGACGCGGGTCTGGTCACTGACCTTGAGCAAGCGTTTGCCTGACCATAATCCCAAGGGGCTGGGCAGGCTGACTTCGCAGTGGGCAAAGCTGAAATGACCGCGTTTGAGCGGGCGCAGGCGATAGCCGAGCAGACTGCGTTGGCCGGGTTGCAATTCAATCGCCAGCGGCAGGTTTTCGAAACTCAAACCTTCTGGCGGGTGGTCGAACAGTTCAATGTGCATCGGTGCAGTGAAGTCATGCTCGACTTCCAGACGCACTTCACTCCAGCGCCCGAGCGCCAGACTGCCGGGCATCTGCCGGCTGACGCGCGGTGTTGGCAAACGATGCAGGCGCAGCGCATCAAGGAGCGCCAAGGCCAACAGTGCCAGCAGCAAGCCCCAGTTGATCGATACCAGGCTGGCCGGGATGTCGATTTCCAGTGCACGCAATGTGCCCAGCACAATACCGATGGCCAGCAGCAAGGCCAGCCAGATCAATAGCAGGCGCGAGGGTTTCACAGACGCGGCGCCGGAATCTGGTCGAGCAGTTGCTGGAGCACTTGATCTACTTGCAAACCTTCGATGTCCAACTCCGGGGCAATGCGTACACGATGGCGCAGCACGGCCAGCGCGCAGCCCTTGATATCGTCGGGAATCACAAATTCGCCGCCACGCAACAAGGCGCGGGCGCGGGCGCAACGCACCAGGGCAATCGAAGCGCGAGGCCCGGCGCCAAGGGTCAGCCCCGGCCAGGTGCGTGTGCCGCGCGCCAGGCGCACGGCGTAATCGAGCACCTGATCGTCCAGCGGAAAATCACTGGCGATCCGTTGCAGGGCTTGCACATCCTTGGCCTGCAACACGGTGCGCAGTGGTTGCACATCGAGCATGTCGGCACGGGTCGAGCGGCAGACCTGACGCACCATGTTCAGCTCTTGATCAGCGTCGGGGTAGTCCATGCGTACCTTGAGCATGAACCGGTCGAGTTCGGCTTCCGGCAGGGGATAAGTGCCTTCCTGTTCGATCGGGTTCTGCGTGGCAAGGACCATGAACGGTTGCGCGATGGGCAGGGCACGACCTTCGAGTGTGACCTGACGTTCCTGCATCGCTTCGAGCAAGGCAGCCTGGGTTTTCGCCGGCGCACGGTTGATCTCGTCGGCCAGTAACAGGTTGGTGAACAGCGGGCCTTTGCGCAGCTTGAATTGTTCGGTTTGCAGGTCGTACACGGCGTGGCCGGTGACGTCGCTGGGCATCAGGTCCGGGGTGAATTGAATCCGTGCAAACTCGCCACCGAAGCAGCGGGCCAATGCCCGAACCAGCAGGGTCTTGCCCAGCCCCGGCACGCCTTCAAGCAACACGTGACCACCGGCGATGAGCGCTGTCAGCACGTCGTCGATTACCTGGTTCTGGCCGATCAAAGCCTTCTGCAATTCGCCGCGCACCGCTTGCGCCAACTGGCTGGCACGCTGGCGTTGCTGGGCGGCGTGGCTGACGCTGCCGGGCTCGATCTGTTCAGTCATAGCGTGTTCCTCAGGGTTTGCAGGTGGGCGACCTGGCGGCAAAAATCGGCGCTGGAGATCTGCCGGTTCGACACCGGGCTCAGGGCCTGGCTGATGGCGCGGGTGGGTTGCCGGGTCAGGCGTGATAGCGCCAGCCATTGTTCGGCAACGTTCAATTGATCAAAGCCGGGATGGCGGCGACGGGCGCGGCGCAGCACATCCTGTTGCAGTGCTTGCAGCAGCGCCTGCTGGCCGTTGTGGCGCAACAGGAAATCGGCGCTGGCGCGCAGGTGTTCCTGCAGATGCCGACGCCCGCCTGGCGCGGGTAATTGCAGTGGGCCGTGGCGTACGCCGACGTGCCAGAGCCACAGGCCGATCAATGCGAGCAGGGCGACGATGGCTTGTGGGAAGTAGCGCCAGAGCAAGGTGAGCAGACCATCATGCTCGGTGTTGTAGATCAACGTGACGTCGGTGTCGGCGCTCAAATACCAGAGCAACCAGGCGTTGTCGTACTGGGCGATGGCTGCGGTTTTCCACAGATCGGCGTCGGTGACGACGGTGCTCGTGCCCAGGCTGTAGGGCAGTTGCATCATGTGCGTGGCCTTGGCGCTGTTGGCCCAGGCTTGCGCGAGATTCTTCGGGTCGTCGAGATGGAAGTCGGTGTCGAAGCCAGCGTAGGCCGGTGCGTCTTCGTCTTCCAGATAGAGTTTGGTCAGTTGCGGGAAGCGATCGGGTTCAGCGTCGGCGGGCAAGTCTTTCAGATCCTTGCTCAGGGATTGATGCAGTTGCACCTGATCGAGCAACAGGTCGTTGCTCTGTCTGGTTTGCTCATCCCACAGCGATTCGGCGACGAACACCAGTCGCCCGCCGGCTCGCGTCCAGTTCAACACTTGATCGACCTGCCGCGGGGTCATTCGCGAGCGGTCGTTGAACAGCAGAAGCGTATGTCGGCGTGGATCGATATCAGGGAGTATCGCGAGGCTTTCGGCATGGCTGACGTTTAGGCCGCGCTCACGCAAAAACAGCTCGGCCGCCAGATAAGGATTGGCTTGCGCGGCAGGCGAGGGGCCGTGATCGACTGCTTCCTGATAAGGCGTGGCCCTGAGGTAGAGGAAAACGCTCAGCGCGCCCAGCAGCAAGGCAATCAGCGCAGCGCCCCACCACAATGTCCGGCGACTCAACGGGCGGCTCCGGGGCCGAACAAGGCGCGCCAGCCATCGCACAATTCCTGCTGCAGAGACGCCGCCGGCACGCGATGCCCGTAGGCCATATTCTGCCAGTGGGTAGTCAGGTTGCGGCTGAACGCGAGCAGCGCGGGACGCTGCAATTGTTCAACGTGTGCCAGTACCTGGAGTTCGGTATCGGCGGGTTTCAGGGTCAGGTCGAAGTCGTGGAGCAGATGGCTGAGCAGCCCTCGATACAACAGACCCAGTGCTGCGCGGGGTTGGCTTTGCCAGAGTTGTTCGGCGCTGGTGGCGATGTCGTCAGGCAACGCGTCGCGGTTCAAGTCCAGGCCAAAGGCTTGCTGCGGCAACGCGCGTTTCGGCGTTGCGGGCAGTCTCGGGCGGCGGCTGACGAAGGCTTGGAGAAATTCGCGATAACGCCAGATCAGCCAGCCGATTGCAGCGATGACCGCCGCCCACAGCAACACTTCAATGAGCTTCGCCAGCACGTTGAGGTGTTGCCCGTCGAGCCAGCCCAGCAGGCTTTTCAGCCACTGCGGCGCTTCACCCGGTGTTTGCGCTTTGGCCGGTTCTGCGGGGTCCTCGCCGAAGCGATAGCGGGTGACGAATTCCTTGTTCTTGAACGGCGGTTGCTCAAGCAGTGCCTTGATGCTGTCACGCGCTGCCTGACTGGTCAGCGGCTGATTCAACAAACGCGGTGTCTGCGGACCGTCATCGGGCTCGGCGGCCCAAACCGAGGGCACGTTCGGCAGAATCAGACAGACTGCCAGCAGCAACCCCAACACACCGTTGTTGAGACGATGACGCAAGCGGCGGAATACCAGCTCGATGTCCCACGCTTCCAGTTGCGTGCGCCGGTTCAGATAAAGGCTGAAGCCACAGGCGACGTAGACCGGTTCCCACACCACGAGCACCAGCGCATAGAAGACATTGGTCAGATGTTCCAGCCAGCGCCACTGGTTGTCTGCCGCGAGAATCAGCGACTGCCAGTCCCACTCCGTTTCGATCTGCTGCGGCAGCAACATGTAGAACAGCACCATCAGGCCAATCCACAACGCGGTTTCCAGATGCACGCCGATGATGGTCAGCCATTGCGCCGCGCCGGCGTTGCGTTGCAGCAGCACCTGCAGGCGTTGTTGTCGGGCGCTGCCGTCGAGGCCTTCGAGTTGCAGCACCGGCAATAAAAAGCTGCGGCTGAAACTCAGGCGGCGCCAGGTCAGGCTGGCCAGCAGTTGGGGTTTGAGCAGGCGCGGCCATTCGCGCAAGGCTTGTTTGAGCGTCGGCGTTTCGCCAAACAGCGCTTTCGACAGGATATACAACGGCAGGCGTTCGTAAGCCGGTTTCAGCCACCAGAAGATAAACACCGCCAGCGACGGCGAATCCCATAACAACAGGCTGAGCAAGGCGAACAGCGGCAGGGTGATGATCGCCCAACTGGTCATCAGCAGGCGCCGATGTTGCTGGCTCATCAGCACACCAAGGTCCATGGCTTCCCAGGTCGTGCGCGGACGGATCACCACGGTGGCGTCACTCAGGCGCATGGTGTGTCCTTCCGGCGAACAATAGATAGAGCGCGACCAATGCCCACAGCCCGGCGCCAACCAGGTATTTGGTCAGTGGCGTGACACTTGTTTTCGATGACCAATAGGCTTCGATGAACGCGGCAATCAACAGAAACAACATCACGCCGCAGACCAGCAATACACTTTTGCGCGCCGCCCGTTTCAGCGCTTCGCTGCGGGTCAGCCGTGCGGGGGCGATCAAGGCCCAGCCGAGTTTCAGGCCGGCCGCCCCGGCGAGGGCAATGGCGGTGAGTTCAAAGGCGCCATGGGCGATGACGAATGACCAGAAAGTCTGGCCGAAACCGATCTCGCTCAGGTGTCCGGCGACCGCGCCGATGACCATGCCGTTGTAGAGCAGAAAGAACGCACTGCCTACGCCCATCAGCAAACCGCTGGCAAAAGTCTGAAAGGCAATGCCGATGTTGTGCATCACGTAGTAACCGAACATCACCCAGTCTTCGCTGGCCGCGCGTTCGGCGGGGCGCCCGCGGTGGCCGGCGACCGGGTCGTACATGCCTTGCATCTCGCGCACCTGATCGGCGGGGATCAGGTTGTAGACCAGTTCGGGAAACACATACACCAACACGCCGACGCTGATCAGGCTGCCGAAGAACAGCAGGCTCGCGACCAGCACAAAAGGCCATTCGGCACGCACCAGACGTGGAAAGTCGGCGAGGATGAAACTCAGCAGATTGGCGCCGAGCCGGCTGTGGTGGCGGTACAGCTGTTGATGCCCGCGTAACACCTGTTGCTGCAATGAGTCGATGAGAAAACTGCTGTAACCGCGCTCCTGAGCCAGCGAGAGATGCTGGCAAAGCCTGCGATAGGCCTTGGGGAAACCGGCAACTTGTGAGGTGTCCTTGCCACGTTCAAGGCGTTCGAGGGCCAGCGCAAAACGCTCCCATTCGTCCTCGTGGCGACTTTCGAAAAGGCTTTGCTTCATGTCGGGCCCAACAAGCCGCGAGCGATGCCGTTGAGTTCAGCGACAGCTTTAGGCGCAGAAATATGCAGGGGCTGGGCGAGCAGGGCCGCCAGTTCATTGACCCGCGCTGGCGATAACTCTCCTTGGCGCTCGGCGAAGCCAAGCACGGCGCGTTGTTCGCTGAGGGTGAGTGGCACGGGGGAGCGCCGCGGTTCGGCGTCAGGCAATTGTGGACGGCTGAGCGGGCGTTCGCTGTAGATCACCAGCGTACCGGCAGCCATGTCACCGAGGCGTTTGAAGGTCGGGTGTTGCAGGCAACTGAGCGCGCCGAGGAAATAGCCGAAGGGCAGCAGATCGACAAAGCGCAGCAAGTTGCGCAGCAGCGAGGCCGACCAGCCGATCGGTGTGCCGTCGTCGTGCACCACGCGCAGCCCCATCCATTGTTTACCCGGCGAGCGGCCCTGACGCAGCACTTCGAACAGCACCATGTACCACCAGCTGATCGCAAACAGCAGCAGCGAACCAAGACCCATGCCGAGCTTGCCGAGAAACGCCAGGGCAATGAAAAGCACGCCCATGATCACGCCGCGAATACCCAGATCGACCGCAAAGGCCACGGCACGCACCATCAACCCGGCGGGACGCAACGGCAGGTCGATGCCTTCCGGCGTTTCGACCTGATGCCGCGTATCCAGCGGCGGGGCCAGCGGTGCTTTCCTTGGCGGTGCTGTGGGCTCGAGCATGGGCTACCTGATGTTCGCCTGTTCGGGGTGCAAGTGAGGCCGATGCTAGCAGCCTCTCGGGGGAAAACGACATAACTATGTATTGCACATCGTGAAGCGCGAAGTGTTTGAATGACGCGAGGCTGGCCGCGACGGCGGTCGAGCGCCTAGACTTTGCCGATCTTCAGTTCAGGAACCGCCCGTGACTTCAATCTTCTGGTACGACTACGAAACCACTGGCATCAATCCGCGTAACGATCGCCCGTTGCAGGTGGCCGGGATTCGCACCGACCATGCGCTCAATGAGATCGACGAGCCGGTCAACCTCTACTGCCAGCCCAGCGAAGACATCCTGCCACATCCGGCAGCGTGCGCGATTACCGGCATCACCCCGAGCCAGCTCGCCGAAAAAGGTTTGAGCGAGGCTGATTTCATGACCCGGGTGCATGCTCAACTAGCGGCCCCCGGCACCTGTGGTGCGGGTTACAACACGCTGCGTTTCGACGACGAGATGACCCGTTACAGCCTCTATCGCAATTTCTTCGACCCTTACGCCCGGGAGTGGCAGGGTGGCAACAGTCGCTGGGATCTGATCGATGTGGTGCGTGCCGCTTACGCGTTGCGTCCTGACGGCCTGGTCTGGCCGACCGACGACGAAGGCCGGGTGACCCTCAAGCTCGAACGCCTGACGGCCGCGAACAATATCGATCACGGGCACGCCCATGAAGCGTTGTCAGACGTGCGCGCAACCATCGCACTGGCGCGGTTGATCCGTGAAAAACAGCCGAAGCTGTATGACTGGCTGTTCCAGTTGCGCAGCAAGCAAAAGGTCATGGATCAGATTCGTCTGTTGCAGCCGCTGGTACATATTTCCGGGCGTTTCTCGGCAGCGCGCAGTTATGTCGGCGTGGTGCTGCCGCTGGCCTGGCACCCGAAAAACCGTAATGCCCTGATCGTCTGCGACCTGCACCTTGACCCGCAAGGGTTGCTCGATCTGGACGCGCAAACGCTACGCCAGCGTTTGTACACGCGTCGCGATGATTTGCTGGAAGGCGAGTTGCCGGTGCCGCTCAAGCTGATTCACATCAACCGTTGCCCGGTGGTGGCGCCGCTTTCCGTTTTGCTCGCGCAAGATCAGCAACGGCTGGGGCTGGACATGGAGCTCTATCAACAGCGAGCACTGCGGCTAACTGACGCACAACAAGTTTGGAAAGATAAAGTTGCGCAAATTTATGTCAGTGAAGATTTCACGCCGAGCGAGGATCCGGAACAACAGTTGTACGACGGATTTATCGGTGACCGCGACCGGCGTCTATGTGAGCAAGTGAGGAGCGCCGACCCGGCACAACTAGCGCAAGAGCAATGGCCTTTCGATGACGAACGTTTGCCCGAATTACTCTTTCGATATCGCGCACGCAACTTTCCTCAGACGTTGAATTTCGAAGAGCAAGAGCGCTGGAGAATATTTTGTCAGCAGCGTTTGTCCGCACCTGAATGGGGCGCGCCGAATACCTTGAAGTCTTTTACAGAAGCGGCAGAGCAGTGGTCACTTAATGCCACGCCGCTGCAGAGTGAGGTGCTCAATGAATGGAAAAATTATGTCCAGGCATTGCGCAAACGTTTGAATCTTTGAAATCGAACATGACCGGGCTTAAATGCCGGGCATAAAAAAACGCCAGCATTCGCTGGCGTTTGTTTTTTCGCGGATCGCTCTGCGAAGTCGTTGCGGCTTAGCCCAGCAGGGTAGCCCAGCCTTCAACCACGTCGCCGCCCCACTTGGCTTTCCACTCTTTCAGCGTTTTGTGATTGCCACCTTTGGTTTCGATGACTTCGCCGTTGTGCGGGTTTTTGTATTGTTTAACTTTGCGAGCACGCTTGGTGCCGGTAGTTTTTACTGCGCCGCCGCGTACTGCTTTGGTTTTTGCTTCTGGGTCCAGCAGCGCGATGATGTCACGCAGGGATTTGGAGTATTCGCCCATCAGGGTGCGCAGTTTGCCTTCGAATTCCAGCTCGGCTTGCAGTTTGTCGTCTTGCGACAGGTTCTTCAAACGGGCTTGTAGCTCTTTGATAGCTTCTTCGGTGGCGCGATATTCGTTGATCAAGGACATGATTACTACCTTAGTAGAGTGCGGGATGACAGGGACACAGTGCCGCAATAATAGTCAGGCTGTTTCATCAAGTAAACATTTAACCGGGGTTTTGATTTAAATTAGTTACGAGAAACTGCTCTCTATTGAATATTCAGTTAAATAGTGTGATCCAGTCATCACAGATATTCACAGTTGTCTGATCAAACCTTGCCCCAGGATCAGCCTGCGGCTGACCATGACGCCATCAAGAATTCGTAGCGCGGGGCCTTGCGCGGGTGCGTGCGGATCAATACTGCAGTTTTCCTGCGCAGCCGCTAGAATGGCGGCCTTTGCGAAGTTCTGGAGTTTCCCCCTCATGCGCACTTTTCGGCTGGTGATTTCTTGCCCGGACCGCGTTGGCATTGTTGCCAAAGTCAGTAATTTTCTGGCAGCCCACAACGGCTGGATCACCGAAGCTAGCCACCACTCGGATAATCAAGTGGGTTGGTTCTTCATGCGTCACGAGATTCGTGCCGATTCGCTGCCTTTCGGTATTGAAGTGTTGCGCGAGAAGTTTGCGCCGATCGCCGAAGAGTTCTCGATGGACTGGCGCATCACCGACACCGAGCAGAAAAAGCGCGTGGTGCTGATGGCCAGTCGCGAGTCCCACTGCCTCGCCGATTTGCTGCACCGCTGGCACAGCGATGAACTGGACTGCGAAATCTCCTGCGTGATTTCCAACCATGACGACCTGCGCAGCATGGTCGAGTGGCACGGCATTCCTTATTACCACGTCCCGGTCAACCCGCAGGACAAGCAACCGGCCTTCGACGAAGTGTCGCGGCTGGTCAAACAGCACGACGCCGAAGTGGTGGTGCTGGCGCGTTACATGCAAATCCTGCCGCCGGACATGTGCCGCGAATACGCGCACAAGGTCATCAACATTCACCACAGCTTCCTGCCGTCGTTCGTCGGCGCCAAGCCGTACCACCAGGCTTCCCTGCGTGGCGTGAAACTGATCGGCGCGACCTGCCACTACGTGACCGAAGAGCTGGACGCCGGCCCGATCATCGAGCAGGACGTGGTTCGCGTCAGTCACAGTGACAGCATCGAAGACATGGTGCGTTTCGGCCGTGACGTCGAGAAGATGGTGTTGGCGCGCGGACTGCGTTATCACCTTGAAGATCGCGTGCTGGTACACGGCAACAAGACTGTGGTGTTCTGATCGAACCCACACAGGCTTGAAAAACCAAGGGTCTGGGCGTTCAATCGTTCCAGGCCCTTCGCCGTTTCTGACCCGAGGAAATGTTCATGAGTGATCCACTGGACAAAGCCACTTCCAAAGCTCCGGCAACTTTGGGCGAGGGTTGTTTGAGTCGATATGATCCCGAGGACATGAGCCCTGAGGATGGTACCGAGTTTCCCGGCGCTGCCGAGTTGTGGGAACAACTCAAAGAACAGGAGCAGGACGACGTCAAGAAGCCTGTCTGACGTTCATCAACTTCTTCAACAGCGGCCGCCCCAACATCAACAGAAACACCGGGCCCCCCACCAGCAGATAAAAGTAATACGTCACCACCCGCCAAATCAGAATCGCCGCCGCTGCGGTGGATTTACCCACCATCGGTGCCAGCAGCGCCGCTGAGGTCAGTTCCGCCGCCCCGGCACCGCCCGGCAGCAGACTGAATTGCCCGGCCCCGAGCGAAAGCATCTGCACCAGAAAACTCCACGCCCACTGCAAGTCGGCGCCCAACCCGCGCAGCGCCAGATACAGCACGCTGTAACGCAGCAACCAATGCACGCAGGTCAGGGCGAATACTTTGATCAATGTTTGCCAGGGCAACTTCAGGGTGTCGGTGAACGCTGCAAGAAAATGCAACAACTTGCGCGCCCAGCGACGGCGGGTGCTGGCTTTGACGTTCATCCTTGCCAACAGGCGACCGCTCAGGCGAATCAAGGCGCGGTGATAACGCGCAACCAGCACGCAACTGAACAAACCGCCGAACAATGACACCGCACTGACGCTCAGCAACCACTCCAGTCGATCACTGAGGTGCTGGAACAACGCATAGGTCAGAATCCCGCTGAGGGCGCAGAGAAAGAACAGCAAATCGCTGAGCTGATCCATGGCAAACACCGCGCTGCCCCGGGCCGGACGCACGCCGCAGCGCGCCAGCAGGGCCATGATCGTCAGCGGTCCGCCGCTGCCACCGGGTGTCGCGCAATAGGCGAATTCGGCGGCCATGACCACCCCAAGACTCTTCATCGGCGTGACGCGATCGCGCTGATCGCCGAGCAGCAAACGTAAACGCAGGGTATTGATGCCCCAGCACAGCAGGATCATGCCGAACATCACCAGCAGCCAGTGCAGCGGAAAGCTTTGCAGGCGCGCCCAGGTTTCGCTGCCGCCGAGCACTACCGGAATCAGCACGGCCGCAAGCAGGCCGATCAGCAGCAGAATGCCGCGACTCATGCGGCGCGCTCCAGTTGACTGCGCTGTTGCGCCAGCCAGTCGCTTTTAGTCATCGGTACGCGTCCTTCTGCCAACAGTCGTTCAAGGGTTTTTAACCAGTAATCACGGGAGAAACGGTGGCGCATGTCCACCGGGTGCAAGCCTAGACGAATCACCGGCGACTGGCGCCAGCGCTGTTCACGCTGCTCGCAAATCAATTTTGACAGGCCGCGGCGCCAGGCACTGCGGGCGCTCCAGACCAAACCCGGGGCGTCGATGGTGGTGAAGTCCGGCAAGCGATAGAGATGCTGCGGATCACTGGTGTAGCTCAGCGGCAACTCACGCAGGGCCTGGCGGGTGCCGTCACTCATTAGCCAGGCAGGGGCGACGAAACCGTGCAGGGGCCAGTCGTAACGCTGAAATACATCGATACCCGCGCGCAGACGGACAAGGGCGGACTCGCGGGACAAACGATAGAACTCGCCTTCATGGGTGTAGACGCGGCGCATGAACCAGTCACGCGGGGTGGTCGGGGCGGCTTCCTGGTCGTCATGGAAGTAACCGTGCAGGGCCAATTCATCGCCACGGGCAATGCGTTCATCGAGCAATCGGCGAAACGCCGGGTGAGCATTGAGGGCGTTGTGCCGATGGAAATCCGGCACCACCAGCCACGTCATCGGCACCTGGCCCACGGCGTCGACTGCTGCGACAAATGGTTGGTAATCCGCCCAGGTCGAGGGTGCCACATCGTGTAGCACCAGCAACACCGCGGGTTGATTCACGGATTCAGCCATTGGCGACTCGCGGAAGCGCGTGGCCGAGGACTGCGTGATAGTGACCGAGCAGACTTTCGACCACCGTGTCCCACGCGTAATGCTGCTCAACATGTTCGCGCGCCTGTTGACCGAGTTTCACGCAGCCGCGACTGAACAGTTCGCGCACGGCATTGGCCATCGCTTGCGGATTGTTCGGCGCACAGAGCAGGCCAAAGGACTCGTTGATGATTTCTGTGAAGGCACCTGCCGCCACGGCAACCACCGGGATGCCGCAGGCCATGGCCTCAAGGATCACCAGGCCAAAGGTTTCCTGATCACCGGCATGGACCAGTGCGTCGGCGCCGGCCAGCAATTGCGCCACTCTCGACGGCGGGCAGAATTCATCGATCACACTGACGTTATCCGGCACGGCGGCGGGCATCGCCGAGCCGACCAGCAGCAGGTGATAACGCGGGCCAAGGCGTTTCATGCAGTTGAGCAGCACTGGCAGGTTTTTCTCTTTCGAACCGCGCCCGGCGAAAATCAACAGGCGTGTGTCCTCGGCGATGCCCAGTTCTGCGCGCAGATGACGGTCGCCCTCGTCGGGATGAAAGGTCTGCAGGTCCACGCCCAATGGCTGCACGAAAACATTGCGCACGCCGAGTCCGCTGAGCTTGTCAGCCATGACCTGACTGGGTGCCAGGACCCGGTCGAAATTGCCGTAGAGCCGGGTGACATAGGCCTCGATATTCGGCGTCACCCAATGGCCCATGCGATTGCCGACCAGCAGAGGCAAGTCCGAGTGATAAAAGCCGATCACCGGCACATCCAGTTGCCGCCGCGCATCCAGTGCAGCCCAGGCGGTCAGGTAAGGGTCGCCGACTTCGATCAGATCGGGCTGCAAATCCGGCAGGACATTTCGCCAAGGCGCGAGGCGCAGCGGGAAGCGATACCCTTTGCCGAAGGGCAGGGCGGGGGCGGGAACCGTATAAACGCCATCGTGTTCACCGAAGTGCGCGCCGGGAATCAGCAGGCTGTGACGAATGCCGGGTTTGACTCCCAGCCGGCGATGCTTGGCATCCAGATAAGTGCGCACGCCACCGCTGGCCGGGGCGTAGAACATGGTGATGTCGGCGATATGCACGGTGATCATCCCTCCGCTGCGTGGTTCTCCCTTGGTTGACCTTTATCAAGAATAGATGTTCGGTCGGGATTGCGCGGTAGAGCTGAAGAGCACCCTCACCCTAGCCCTCTCCCGGAGGGAGAGGGGACTGACCGAGGTGGATGTTGGAGGTATGCCGACTTGAGAGACCTGAGTCGAACTCAGGTTTTGAAAGGCTTGAAGATCGGCTCCCTTTCCCCCTCGCCCCCCTGGGGGCGGTCCGACGTTTCGGGAGGGCTGGGGTGAGGGGGTAAAGCTTTTGATCTTCAGATGCGGAAACTACCCACCAACTGTTTCAACCGCGAAGCCTGCTGCTCCAGATCCGAACACGCCCGCAGCGTCGCCTGCAAGTTCTCCACGCCTTCCTGGTTCAGCGTATTGATCTCGGTGATATCGACGTTGATCGATTCCACAACAGCGGTCTGCTCCTCGGTCGCGGTGGCCACCGACTGGTTCATGCCGTCGATCTCGCCAATGCGCTGCGTCACGCTGTTCAAACGCTCCCCGGCCAGGTTGGCAATCTCGACGCTGTCCTGACTGTGGCGCTGGCTGTCGCTCATGGTGCTCACCGATTCACGAGCGCCGACCTGCAGCTCCTCGATCATGGTCTGCACCTGTTGCGCCGACTCCTGGGTGCGGTGCGCCAGATTACGTACTTCATCGGCCACCACGGCAAAACCACGGCCGGCCTCACCGGCACGCGCCGCTTCAATGGCCGCGTTGAGTGCCAGCAGGTTGGTCTGCTGGGAAATACTGGTGATCACTTCGAGAATCTGGCCGATGTTCACGGTCTTGCTGTTCAGCGACTCGATATTGCTGCTCGACGCGCTGAGCATGCTCGACAGTTGATTCATCGCCTTGATGCTGCGATCCACCACTTGCTGGCCGTCTTCAGCCAGACCGCGAGCGTCGCTGGCCTGATTCGAGGCCTGGGCGGCGTTGCGGGCGATTTCCTGCGCGGCGGCGCCGAGCTGGTTGATCGCCGCGGCGACACTGCTGGTACGCGTGGCTTGCTGATCGGAGTTGTACATCGATGAGTTCGACGCGGCGACCACGCGCAGGGCGACCTCGTTAACCTGGCCGGTCGCCGAAGACACTTCACGGATAGAACCGTGAATACGTTCGACGAAACGGTTGAACGCAGTACCCAGTACGCCGAATTCATCGTTATTGACGATGGTCAGACGCTTGGTCAGGTCGCCTTCACCGTCAGCGATGTCCTCCATGGCGCGGGTCATCACGTGCAGCGGCTGGATCAGCAGACGGATCAGCATGCCAAGCAGGGCAATGATGATCGCCACGGCAATCACGGTTGCGATCACTGCGGAGGTGCGGAATTCGCTGAGCATCGCGAACGCCTGATCCTTGTCCACCGACAGACCGATGTACCAGTTCACCGACGGCAGACCCTTGATCGGCGCGAAGGTGACGATGCGGGTCTTGCCATCGACGGTGACTTCGCTGAAGTCGCTGCTGATGCGCGGGGTGTCCTGCGGATAGGCTTCTTTCAGTGATTTCATCACCAAGGCCTTGTCCGGGTGCACGAGGATCTTGCCGTCGGCGCTGACCAGGAACACATAACCCATGCCGTCGAAATCCCGCGCGGCGAGGGTGTCGACCAGCGATTGCAGACTCAGGTCACCGCCGACTACGCCCACGCTCTGGCCGGCCTTTTGCGAGGCGGTGGCGATGGAGATGATCAACTGGCCAGTGGCGGCGTCGATGTACGGTTCGGTCAGGGTCGAGGTGCTGCTGCTCTCGGCACCTTTATACCAAGGGCGCACGCGCGGATCGAAACCGTCCGGCATCTTCGTGTCCGGGCGGATCGTGAAGTGGCCGGTGGCATCGCCCAGGTAGGTCGCCATAAACGTCGAGGTCAGGGTTTTCTGTTCCAGCAGACTGGCGACGTTGGCGGGCTCGGGGTTGATGGCGATGTTCTGGGCGGCGGTCTCGACCAGCAGAATGCGGCCGCTGAGCCAGGTCTGGATATTGCCGGCAGTGACTTCGCCCATCTCGTTGAGATAGTTGTTCAGGTCATCGCGGATCGCATTGCGCTGCAACCAGTCGTTGTACAGCGTAAAGGAGGCGAAAGCGGCGATGACGATGAGGGCGGCGGCAAGCAAAATTTTATGGCTGAAGCGCAGATTTTTGTTCATGGCTTGGGGTTCCGCTAAGGTCTTAATGTCCAGGGCGTGCTTTTATAGAAGCGCGCAAAATGGGCAAGGGTGAAAGTAAGCTGATATTTCCGTCTCTCCTTAGGGAAATGTCCGGCCTGACTTGTGGTCGGGGTCTCTCACTCCTCTTTATCGGCCATGCGCAATCAAAGATTAACCATTGGGTGACAAAATGCCTGACTCCTCGCAACTCGTAATCGGCGCCGACCTCGCAGGCCAGCAGACTGCTCAGGCCATGCGCCTGGCAAACCGTCACGGACTGGTCGCCGGCGCCACCGGTACCGGTAAAACCGTCACCTTGCAGCGTTTGGCCGAGGCGTTCAGTGACGCCGGGGTCGCGGTATTTGCCGCTGACATCAAGGGCGATCTGTGTGGTCTCGGTGCTGCCGGCAACCCGCAGGGCAAAGTGGCCGAGCGTATCGCCGGGATGCCATGGCTCAACCACAAGCCGCAGGCGTATCCGGTGACCTTGTGGGATATCCACGGTGAGTCCGGTCATCCGTTGCGCACCACGCTGAGCGAAATGGGCCCGCTGCTGATCGGCAGTCTGCTGGAGCTGACTGACAGCCAGCAGTCAGCGCTCTACGCAGCGTTCAAAGTCGCCGACCGCGAAGGCCTGTTGCTGCTGGATCTGAAAGATCTGAAGGCGCTGCTCAATCACCTCAAGGACAACCCGCAACTGTTGGGCGATGACGCGGCGTTGATGACCACCGGTTCCAGTCAGGCGCTGTTGCGCCGCCTGGCGATCCTTGAGCAGCAGGGCGCCGAAGCCTTGTTTGGCGAACCGGCACTGCAACTCGAAGACATTCTGCAACCGACTGCCGAGGGGCGGGGGCGCATTCATCTGCTCGACGCCAGCCGTCTGGTGCACGAGGCGCCGAAAGTCTATGCAACGTTCCTGTTGTGGCTGCTGGCTGAGCTGTTCGAGCAGTTGCCGGAGCGAGGCGATGCCGACAAACCGCTGCTGGCGTTGTTTTTCGATGAGGCGCATTTATTGTTTGGCGATACGCCCAAGGCCTTGCAGGAGCGCCTCGAGCAAGTGGTGCGCCTCATCCGCTCCAAAGGCGTTGGCGTGTATTTCGTCACGCAATCGCCGGCGGATTTGCCCGATGATGTGCTGGCGCAACTTGGCCTGCGCATTCAGCACGGCTTGCGTGCGTTTACCGCCAAAGAGCAGAAATCCCTGCGCGCGGTGGCGGACGGCTTCCGGCCGAATCCGGCGTTCGACAGTTTGTCAGTGCTGACCGAGTTGGGGATTGGCGAGGCGTTGGTGGGGACGCTGACCGAGAAAGGCACGCCGGAAATGGTTCAGCGCGTACTGGTCGCACCGCCGCAATCGCGGATCGGGCCGTTGACCGAAACCGAACGCACGCTGCTGATTGCCGGCTCGCCGTTCAAGGGGCGCTATGACAAGCCGATTGATCGCGAGTCGGCGTATGAAATCTTGATGGGCCGTAAAGGCCTGGCGCCTGAGCCCGAGGCGCCCGCTGGAAAGCCTGCGGTTGAAGAACCAAGCCTCGCCGACAGGGCAGGGGAGTTCCTCGGCACCGCCGCCGGCCAAGCACTGAAATCCGCGATGCGCCAGGCTGCCAATAACCTTGGCAAACAACTGGTGCGCGGCTTGATGGGCTCATTACTCGGAGGCAGCAAACGCCGTTAATCCTGAACTGGTGGATATCTAAATGTGGGAGCGAGCCTGCTCGCGAAAGCGGTGTGTCATTCAACTTTAATGTTATCTGACACGACCTCTTCGCGAGCAGGCTCGCTCCCACATTGGAATTGCAGGCAGATTCAGAATAGAAGTCAGGTCTTGGCTTTGGCGTGCGCCGCCAGGCGTTCCAGCGCCGCACGCAGATTCGGATCAGTGATCCCGTCCGCCGTGGCCTGAATCGTCGCCGCTGCATCCGTCGACAAATCCATCGTGTGCCCGGTCGCTCCGCGCTGCACTGTCGGCGGCTGCACCTTGAACAGAATCCGCGTCAGGCTGGCAAACTCGTCAAACATCTGCAATTGTCGCTGCAAGCGTTTTTGCTGGTAACGCAGGCGCGTGGCCCAGTGGCCATCGGTGACGATCAGCAACAAACTGCCCTCACGCCACGACGCAACATGGCAATGTTCGCGGGCGGCGGGCTGCAATTGGCTTTCGAGCAGGCGTTGTAAATGGCCCAGGCGCTGGGCATGGCCGAGGATGGCTTTGAGCGGCTTGGCTTCGCGCAAGAGAACGGCGGGTGCTTTGGCCGTAAGAGGGCGAAATGCCATGATCGAACACCTGAAGTAACAGAATCGCCATGGTAGCAGAAAGGCCAAACTCACTCGCCCATTGCTTTTGCCCCCGCTTTACCCATTAAATCAACGACTAACTTCTGCCTTGTATGACTTGAAGTTGAGCAAAACGCCCCTATTTTAAGTGAGCCCCGTCAAAGCGCAGTGCCAGCATCGTGGAACATCGCCACTTTCCTCACTTCCGTTTCCGGGTAGAATGCTCGTTCGCATGCGGCCATGAGGGCTGCACGGGCGACGCTCACGGGGCCGCCCTCCATCCCTTTAGTGTGGAAGATCCTGCCGATATGTTTGCGCCTTTGTTAAAGAAACTTTTTGGAAGCAAGAACGAGCGTGAAGTCAAACGCATGCTCAAGACGGTGCAGCTCGTCAATGCCTTCGAAGAGCAAATGGTGGCCCTTTCGGACGATCAATTGCGCGCCAAGACCAATGAGTTCAAGGCTCGCATCGCCAAAGGGGAAACCCTCGACAAGCTGCTGCCAGAAGCCTTTGCGGTCGCCCGCGAAGCCGGCAAGCGCATCATGGGTATGCGCCACTTCGACGTGCAGCTCGTCGGTGGCATGACCTTGCACGAAGGCAAGATCGCCGAAATGCGCACCGGTGAGGGTAAAACCCTCGTAGCGACCCTGGGCGTTTACCTCAACGCACTGTCCGGCAAGGGCGTGCACGTTGTGACAGTGAACGACTACCTGGCGCGTCGTGACGCCAACTGGATGCGCCCGCTGTATGAATTCCTCGGCCTGACCGTCGGCGTCGTGACGCCGTTCCAGCCGCCGGAAGAGAAACGTCTGGCCTACGCCGCCGATATCACCTACGGCACCAACAACGAATTCGGTTTCGACTACCTGCGCGACAACATGGCGTTCAGCATGGAAGAAAAATTCCAGCGCGAACTCAACTTTGCCGTGATCGACGAAGTCGACTCCATCCTCATCGACGAAGCGCGTACCCCGCTGATCATCTCCGGTCAGGCCGAGGACAGCTCCAAGCTGTACATGGAGATCAATAAACTGATCCCGCAGCTGGAACTGCACGTTGAAGAAGTCGAAGGCGAAGTCACCAAGGCTGGCCATTACACCGTTGACGAGAAGACCCGTCAGGTCGAACTCAACGAAGCCGGTCACCAGTTCATCGAAGACATGCTCACCCGCGTCGGCCTGCTGGCTGAAGGCGAGAGCCTGTACTCGGCACACAACCTGGGCCTGCTGACCCACGTGTATGCCGGTCTGCGTGCGCACAAGCTGTTCAACCGCAACATCGAATACATCGTGCAGGACGGCCAGGTCGTACTGGTCGACGAACACACCGGTCGTACCATGCCGGGCCGTCGTCTGTCCGAAGGCCTGCACCAGGCCATCGAAGCCAAAGAAGGCCTGAACATCCAGGCCGAGAGCCAGACCCTGGCCTCGACCACGTTCCAGAACTACTTCCGTCTGTACACCAAGTTGTCCGGCATGACCGGTACCGCTGACACCGAAGCGTTCGAATTCCACCAGATCTATGGTCTGGAAGTCATGGTCATTCCGCCGAACAAACCATTGGCGCGTAAAGACTTCAACGACCTGGTGTTCCTGACCGCCGAAGAGAAATACGCGGCGATCGTTGCGGACATCAAGGAAAGCATGGCGGCCGGTCGTCCGGTACTGGTGGGTACTGCCACCATCGAAACCTCCGAGCACATGTCCGCGTTGCTCGTGAAGGAAGGCATCGAACACAAGGTTCTGAACGCCAAGTTCCACGAAAAAGAAGCCGAGATCATCGCGCAGGCCGGTCGTCCGGGCGCCCTGACTATCGCCACCAACATGGCCGGTCGTGGTACCGACATCCTGTTGGGCGGTAACTGGGAAGTTGAAGTTGCCTCGCTGGAAAACCCGACCCCTGAGCAGATTGCCCAGATCAAGGCCGACTGGCAGAAGCGTCACCAGCAAGTGCTGGAATCCGGTGGTTTGCAGGTGATCGCGTCCGAGCGTCACGAATCCCGTCGTATCGACAACCAGCTGCGTGGTCGTGCCGGTCGTCAGGGTGATGCCGGTTCCAGCCGCTTCTACCTGTCGCTGGAAGACAGCCTGATGCGCATTTTCGCCTCTGACCGGGTGAAGAACTTCATGAAGGCCCTGGGCATGCAGCCGGGCGAAGCGATCGAGCACCGCATGGTGACCAACGCGATCGAGAAGGCGCAGCGCAAGGTTGAAGGCCGTAACTTCGACATTCGCAAGCAACTGCTCGAGTTCGATGACGTCAACAACGAACAGCGTAAAGTGATCTATCACATGCGTAACACGTTGCTGGCCGCTGACAACATCGGTGAAACCATCGCCGATTTCCGTCAGGACGTGCTCAACGCCACCGTCAGCGCACATATTCCGCCGCAATCGCTGCCTGAGCAGTGGGACGTGGCCGGTCTGGAAGCGTCGATTGCCAGCGACTTCGGCGTGAAACTGCCGATCCAGCAATGGCTCGACGAAGACGATCACCTGTACGAAGAAACCCTGCGCGAGAAGCTCATGACCGAGCTGATGGCGGCGTACAACGAGAAAGAAGATCAGGCCGGTGCCGACGCACTGCGCTCGTTCGAGAAACAAATCGTGCTGCGCGTGCTGGACGATCTGTGGAAAGACCATCTGTCGACCATGGATCACCTGCGTCACGGTATCCACTTGCGTGGCTACGCTCAGAAGAACCCGAAACAGGAATACAAGCGCGAGTCGTTCACGCTGTTCTCCGAGTTGCTCGATTCGATCAAGCGCGACTCGATCCGTGTGCTGTCGCACGTTCAGGTTCGCCGCGAAGATCCGGAAGCCGAAGAGCAACGTCTGCGTCAGGAAGCCGAAGCACTGGCCGCCCGCATGCAGTTCGAACACGCTGAAGCCCCGGGCCTGGAGCAACCGGAAATACTCGGTGAAGAGGTCGATGTGGCCCTCGCCACTGCCCCGGTTCGCAACGAGCAGAAGCTGGGCCGCAACGAACTGTGCTACTGCGGTTCGGGCAAGAAATTCAAGCATTGCCACGGGCAGATCCAGTAAAGCCCGTTTCAACTGCTGAAATACCCGCGCCGCGACCGGCTCCTGCCGTCGCGGCGTTTTGCCATTTAAACCACCGTCACTGCGCGTGGCGGTGCTGACATCATTGAGTAAGGAGCGCATTCATGGCTGTTGGTCTTGGTCCTTTGCCAACGTTGCACCCGGTTGCCGGTTTTGAACTCGGTATCGCCTCGGCCGGTATCAAGCGTCCCGGGCGCAAAGATGTCGTTGTGATGCGCTGCGCCGAAGGCTCGACCGTCGCCGGTGTGTTCACGTTGAACGCCTTTTGTGCCGCGCCGGTAATCCTGGCGAAGAAGCGCGTACAGAACGCCGTGCGTTATTTGCTGACCAACACCGGCAATGCCAACGCCGGTACCGGCGAACCTGGCCTGGCCGCCGCTGAACGTACCACCGCCAAACTGGCCGAGCTGACTGGCGTCGATGCCAGCCAGATCCTGCCGTACTCCACCGGTGTGATCGGCGAGCCACTGCCGGTCGAGAAGATCGAAGGCGCACTGCAAGCCGCGCTGGATGATCTGTCGGAAAACAACTGGGAAGCCGCCGCCACCGGCATCATGACCACCGACACCCTGCCGAAGGGCGCCAGCCGCCAGTTCGAGCATGACGGCGTGACCATCACCGTCACCGGCATCAGCAAAGGCGCGGGCATGCTCCGCCCGAACATGGCGACCATGCTTGGCTACATCGCCACTGACGCCAAAGTTTCCCGCGACGTGCTGCACAATTTGATGCTCGACGGCGCCAATAAATCGTTCAACCGCATCACTATCGACGGCGACACCTCGACCAACGACTGCTGCATGTTGATCGCCACGGGCAAAGCTGCACTGCCGGAAATCACCCGCGCCGAAGGCGAGCTGTTCGGCAAACTGAAGCAAGCGGTGTTCGAAGTGTGCATGGACGTGGCCCAGGCCATCGTGCGTGACGGTGAAGGCGCGACCAAGTTCGTGACGGTTGAAGTGAATGGCGGCGGCAACCATCAGGAATGCCTCGACGTCGGCTATACCGTGGCGCACTCGCCGCTGATCAAGACCGCGCTGTTTGCCTCCGACCCGAACTGGGGCCGTATCCTCGCCGCTGTCGGCCGTGCCGGCGTGCCGGATCTGGACGTGAGCAAGATTGACGTGTTCCTTGGCGACGTGTGCATCGCCAGCCGTGGCGCCCGCGCGACGACCTACACTGAAGCCCAGGGCTCGGCGGTGATGCAGCAGGAAGAAATCACCATCCGCATCGAACTGGGTCGCGGCGATTGCAGCGAAACCATCTGGACCACCGACCTGTCGCATGAATACGTGAAGATCAACGCTGAATACCGCACCTGATCCAAGACCGGTTCGCTTCTTTCGCGAGCAGGCTCGCTCCCACAGGGGATTTGTGGCAACACGATCCAATGTGGGAGCGAGCCTGCTCGCGAAGACGGCAGCTCAAAGAATGCAAGTCTCCAGGTTTCTCCACTGACGAAAAGGCGCCTCACCCATGTCCCTGCACCTGATCATCGGCGACAAACTGCTGTCCTCCTGGTCCCTGCGTGCCGCCCTGGCCGTTGAACAGACCGGCGCTCCTTACACCGAAGAACTGATCAAACTCGGCAAGCCCGACACCCGCGAACGGCTGCTCAAGCACTCGCCGACCGCCAAGGTGCCGCTGCTGCAAACCTCGCGCGGTACCGTCGCGGATTCGCTGGCCATCGCCGAATACCTCGCTGAACAGTTCCCGTCCGAGCAACTCTGGCCAACCGATATCTTTGCCCGTGCTCAGGCCAGATCCGCCTGCGCTCAAATGCACAGCGGTTTTTTCGCCATGCGCAATCACATGCCGTTCAACCTCAACCATGACGCGCCGCTGAACCCGGTACCGCTGGAGGTCAAGGCTGATATCGAGCGCATGCTCGCGCTGTGGGCCGAGTGCCGCGCCGCCGCCACCGAAAGCGGGCCGTATCTGTTTGGTCGCGTCAGTCTGGCCGATGCCTTCTTCGCACCGATTGCCGTGCGTTTGCGTACTTATCAGGTGAAGCTGCCGGCCGCTGACGAAGCCTATGTTGAAACCGTCTACCAATGGCCCGCCTTCAAGGCGTGGCAAAAGGCTGGACTGGAGGAGTTGAATCCGTGAAACGTGTACACGTCGCCGCTGCCGTCATTCGTGACGACAGCGGCAAAATCCTCATCGCCCGCCGCGCCGACACCCAGCATCAGGGTGGCCTGTGGGAGTTTCCCGGCGGTAAGGTCGAGGCCGACGAAACAGTCGAAACCGCGCTGGCCCGTGAGCTGCACGAAGAGTTGGGCATCGTCGTTGGCGCTGCCCGACCGTTGATCAAAGTGCGTCACGATTACCCCGACAAACAGGTATTGCTGGATGTCTGGGAAGTGTCGGCCTTCTCCGGTGAACCCCACGGTGCCGAAGGGCAGCCGTTGGCCTGGGTCACGGCGAAAGAACTGGCGAACTACGAGTTCCCGGCAGCCAATCAGCCGATAGTGGCGGCAGCGCGTTTGCCGGCCGAATACCTGATCACCCCGGAAGATCTGGAAACCCCGGCGTTGCTGCGCGGTATCCAGAAGGCGATTGCCGGCGGGATCAAACTGATCCAGTTGCGTGCACCGAATGGTTATGACCCGAAGTATCGCGATCTGGCGGTCGATGCGGCCGGCCTGTGTGCGGGTAAGGCGCAGTTGATGATCAAGGGGCCGTTCGAATGGCTCGGCGATTTCCCGTCGGCCGGTTGGCACATCACCTCCGCACAGCTGCGTAAATACGCGGCGGCGGGGCGTCCGTTGCCGGCGGAGCGCTGGTTGGCGGCGTCGTGCCACAACGCTGAAGAATTGGCGCTGGCCGAGCAGATGGGCGTGGATTTCGTCACGCTGTCGCCGGTGCAGCCGACTTTGACGCACCCGGATGCCCAGCCGTTGGGCTGGGAGCAGGCTTCAACGTTGATCGAAGGCTTTAGTAAGCCGGTGTTTCTGTTGGGCGGGGTTGGTCCGGCGGAGCGCGAAAAAGCCTGGGGCGTTGGTGCGCAAGGCGTGGCGGGGATTCGCGCGTTCTGGCCGGATTCTCTGTAAAGGCTGCTGGCCTCTTCGCGAGCAGGCTCGCTCCCACATTTGATTGCATTCCAACTGAAGAAATCCGATCAACTGTGGGAGCGAGCCTGCTCGCGAAGGCGATCTTTCAGGCGCTAGATTTCTGCAGGTTTTACCGCCGGTTGCCAAAGAATCTCCGCAATCCCCTGCCGCCGCGCAATCAACCGCGCCGCCACAAACAACAAATCCGACAACCGATTGATATACGCCAGCCCAACGCCGGCCAACGGCTCCAGCGCATTCAAGTGCTGACAGCGCCGCTCGGCACTCCGCGCCAGGCTCCGGCATACATGCGCCTGCGCAATCAACAGCGACCCGCCCGGCAAAATGAAATTCTCCAACGGCCCTAATTCCTCGTTCCACACATCGATCGCGGCCTCCAGTCGTTCGATCTCCGCCGCATTCAACGCCTGATACTCCGGCATCGCCAACTCGCCACCGAGATCAAACAAGCGATGCTGACAAGGCGCTAACACTTCAATCAGTTCATTCAGCCCCGGATTCGTGTCGCGCTCGGCAATCAATCCGGCCAATAGCACGCCGACCTGACTGTTCAACGTATCGACCTCACCAATCGCTTCGATGCGTGGGTGATCCTTGGGGACGCGGCGGCCATCGCCCAGGCCGGTTTCGCCTTTGTCACCGGTGCGGGTATAGATTTTCGACAGGCGAAAGCCCATGGGTTACCTCGATAATGGATTGGTTTCGGCAGCAATGGGCAGCGGTTGCGTCAGCGGCAGGCGCAAGGTGAAACACGTACCCTGGCCCGGTGCTGACTGCACCTCCATCTGCCCTTTGTGATTGTTGGTAATGATGAAGTACGACACCGACAAGCCAAGCCCGGTGCCCTGGCCGATTTCCTTGGTGGTGAAGAACGGCTCGAAGGTGCGCTTGCGCACGTTCTCGCTCATGCCGATGCCATTGTCCTCGACCTGAATTTCGGCCCAGGGCGGATTCAGCTTGGTACGCAGGATAATCCGCCCCGGCTCGCGGCCATCTTCGCGCTGGTGGATCGCTTGCGCGGCGTTCTTCAGCAGATTGAGCAGCACCTGTTCCAGTTCGTTGGCGGTGCCCGGCACCGGGCCGAGCGCCGGGTCGAACTGGCGGATGATTGCTTGCCCCTTGAAGTCGAAACCGATGGCCAGATCGAAGTCGTTGCCGGCGATTTCCACGGCTTGATCGACCAGCGCCGGCAGATCGCACGGCGCCATTTGTCGGGTGCTGCGACGGCTGAAGCTGAGCATGTGCGTGACGATTTTCGCCGCACGGGCGCCGGCCTGTTGAATGCCGTCGAGCAGTTGCGGCACTTCCCGGCCCTGCAGGTAGCGGTTCACCGTGTCCAGTTCAATGCCCAGTTGCTCGGCGGTTTCGAGGTTCTTCGGCAGATCGACGGACAGGCGCCGCCGGATGTTCTGCACGTTGTGCAGGATCGCGCCCAGCGGGTTGTTGATTTCGTGGGCCATGCCAGCGGCGAGACCGCCGACCGAGAGCATTTTCTCCGACTGCACCATCATTTCTTCCAGCGACAGACGCTGGGTGATGTCATCGATACGGATCACCACGCCACGCCCGGCACCGCCCATCAATGGGTAGAAGGTCAGTGCGTAATGCTTCGGTTCATCGTCCTTGAACCACGTCACTCGCTCGATTTTCGCCACGGTGTGCTGCTCGACGGTCTGCTTGAGTTGCGGCAGAAACGGCTTGAGCGGTTCGAAGGCGAGGAAGATCGGCTGGTTCAGCGCCTCGTCGAGTCGCGTGCCGGAAAGGGCGCTGGCCTCCTGATTCCACTGGGTGACGTAGAGCTGCTCGTCGAGGGCGATCAGCGCCGAAGGCATCGAGTCGATGATGCTGTTGAGGTAGTTCTGGAAACCGGTGAGCTTCTTCTCGATCTTGCTGCGCACCTGGACTTCCAGTTCCAGCTTGCGGTTGGTGTGGCGAGTTTCCTCGGCCAGCCCCTGGGCCTGATCGTAAGCCGCTTGCGAGTCATCGCGGGCGCGCTTGAGTTGCTGCTCGCGGGCTTCGATGCGCGAGAGCATGGTATTGAATGCTTCGGCGAGGCTGCCGATTTCGTCATGGTTGCCGCGCGAGGCGCGCAGGGCGTAGTTTTCCTCGCGGGTCACCTGGCGCGACAATTCCTCGAGTTGATGGATCGGCCGGGTGATCAGGCGTTTGATCTGCCGGGCAATCACCAGCCACAGCAACACGCTGAAAATCAGGATGCCGAGGCTCGCGGTCAGGGTGCCGGTGTAGAACGCCATTGGCAGCTCGCTGCTGGCGACCAGCAACAAGTGGCCCGGCGCGGTGCCGGGGCGGGGCAGGGTGATCAACTGGTTGCTGCGAAATTCGGTCAGTTGCCAGGCTTCGATGTGCCGATAGCGCTCCGGCAGATTCAGTTTGTCGCCGCGCTGGACTTGCGCCAGCCGTTCGCCCTTGCCGTCATACAGCGCGGCGGCGCGCAGCGGTGAGTAGCTGTCGAGCTCTTTGAGCAGGCGCTCGGCGCTTTGCGGTGATTGCAGCGCTTCGCTGACCAGACTCGGGTTGGAAATCAGTCGGCCGATGGTCTGCAAGGCCTGTGGTGGCATGCTTTCCTGGGAGATGTAATAGGCGGCGCTGATAAAGGTCAGGTTGGCGACCAGCAGAACAGTGGTCAACAGCACCAACAGGGCGGCCAGCAGTTTCTGGCCGACCGGCAGGTTTTCGAGACGCTGGCGCAATGGCATCAGGTTTTTCGCAGCAAAGGAACAAGTGGCCAGCGTAGCCGCTGCTCAGTCGCTGGGCAATCCAAGGCTGTGCAGATGAGTGACCAGTCGCTGCTGCAATTGATTGAGGTGCGGCAGGTTCAGTTGATGGCGCACGGCGACTTTGCAGGCGTGGCCCAATAGATAGCTGATTTCGGTACGGCGCTGGTTGGCGACGTCCTGAAACATCGATGAGTAATTGGCGGCGGTGGCGTGGATGACCCTCTCGACTTCCTGTTGCAGATTGTCGGCGGCGGCCGGCTGGCCGCAACGCTCCAGCAACTCAGCGAGTTCGGCGCACAGGGTGGCGACTTCGCAATGGTGTTCCTGCAAACCACCGTTGTGGCAATTGTGCAGCACGGTCAACGGATTGATTGCACAGTTGAGTGCCAGTTTGCGCCACAAGCGCGTGAGGATGTCGGTACTCCATTCGTGGGGGATTTTCGCGGCGTCGAGATCGTCCAACCAGATCGGTGCGACCGGATGGCCGGCGTCGCCCAGCCAAGTAAAGCCGTGGCCGGCAAACACTACGCGCCAGTTGCCATCACGAAATGCACCCTCGGTGCTTGAAGCGCTGATGCAGCGTGCCAGTGGCACACGGTTGGCGACGGCGTCCTGACTGCCGAGGCCGTTTTGCAGAAGGATCAGTTCGGCGTCCGCTGTCAGTCGTGGGGCGAGGCGGGCGACGGCGTTTTCTGCGTCGTAGGCTTTGCAGGCCACCAGCAAACGGCGGATCGGCTCGGGAGTGTCGGGTGTTTCTCCGGGAACCGCATAGGTGCTCGCCACACCTTGCTCCACCAGCGTCAAGCCGCCCGCAGCCTGATAGCTTTGCAAGCGCTCGGCATCACGCACGATCAGTCTGACCGGCAGGCCGGCGCGAGCCAGACGTGTGGCCCACAGTGTGCCGAGACTGCCAGCGCCGAGAATATGCCAGGGGGTGGCCATCAGTTTTTTGCTCGATTGCGTACAGGCATGTGCGGCTCGCCGTGTCGGTGGGAAAAGAGCCGTTATAATGAGCCCGATTTTAACCGCAAGCCAAGCGCGCTCCATCCACATCGAGCGCGCCTTTTTATTGGAGAGATTACATGCCGTCGTTCGACGTGGTATCCGAACTGGACAAACACGAACTCACCAACGCGGTCGAGAACGCCGTGAAGGAACTCGATCGTCGTTATGACCTGAAAGGCAAAGGCAGCTTCGAGTTCAAGGAAAAGGACCTCACCGTCAGCCTGACCGCTGAAGCCGGGTTCCAGCTCGAAGCGATGATCGAAATCCTCAAGCTGGCGCTGGTCAAGCGCAAGATCGACGTGCAGTGCCTTGAGGTCAAGGACGCCTACGCATCGGGCAAACTGATGAAGCAGGACGCGATCCTCAAGGAAGGCATCGACAAGGAACTGGCGAAGAAAATCGTCGGCCACATCAAGGATGCCAAACTCAAGGTGCAGGCCGCCATTCAGGGCGAGCAAGTGCGCGTGACCGGCAAGAAGCGTGATGACCTGCAAGAGGCCATCGCGGCACTGCGGGCCAAGGAATTCGGCATGCCTCTGCAGTTCAACAACTTCCGCGACTAAGCTCGGTCAGATGATCTGTGGGAGCGAGCCTGCTCGCGAAAGCTGTATGTCGTTCAGCCATGAGTTGACTGACACACCGCCTTCGCGAGCAGGCTCGCTCCCACATTGTTTTGTGTACACCCGGCGGTTTTCTGCCGCTTATTTTTCGCGTGCCGAATGGCCGGAAATCAGGAGATAGAACATGGATTTGAATGCTGAGGTGGACAACCTGGTCAAGGCATCCCAAGCGTGGATCCCGATGATCATGGAATACGGCAGCCGCGTGCTGCTGGCAGTGATCACGCTGGCCATTGGCTGGTGGCTGATCAACAAGGTCACGCAAAAACTCGGCGGTCTGCTGGCCCTGCGTAATGCCGATCTGGCACTGCAAGGCTTTATCAGCAGCCTGGCGAACATCATTCTCAAGGTGCTGCTGATTGTCAGCGTCGCTTCGATGATCGGCGTTGAAACCACCTCGTTCGTTGCTGCGATCGGTGCTGCCGGCCTGGCCATCGGTCTGGCCTTGCAGGGTAGCCTGGCGAACTTCGCCGGCGGCGTGCTGATTCTGCTGTTCCGTCCGTTCCGTATCGGTGACTGGATTGAAGCGCAAGGCGTGTCGGGTACGGTCGACAGCATCCAGATTTTCCACACCGTGCTGCGTACTGGCGACAACAAAACCATCATCGTACCGAACGGCAACCTGTCGAGCGGCATCATCACCAACACCAACCGTCAGCCGACTCGCAAGGTCGTGTTTGATGTCGGCGTTGATTACGAAGCCGATCTGCAAAAGGCCCGTCAGGTGTTGCTGGATCTGGCCAAGGATGAACGTGTGTTGCAGGATCCGGCGCCACAGGCGGTGATTTCGACCTTGGGCGACAGTTCGATCACTGTTTCCCTGCGTGTGTGGGTTAAAACTGCAGACTATTGGGACGTGATGTTCATGTTTAACGAACAGTCGCGTGATCGTTTAAAGACTGCCGGCATTGATATTCCTTTTCCGCAACGCGTGATTCGTGTGGTGCAGGAATCGGCAACACAATGATAGGTTGCTAATTAATTGCCTGTCTTATCGGTCAGGCAACTATTGCAAGTGACAGGCAATAAAAAAGGCCCATCGCAAGATGGGCCTTTTTGTTGTTACCGCAAACTAGTGTTTAGCGATTACAAGATCGACAGTGGGTAGTCGACGATCAGGCGGAACTCGTTGATATCGCCTTCAGCCTGGTCGGCGTTGCCACGGTGCCATGCTTGACGAATACGGAAGGACAGGTCTTTGGCAGGGCCGGCCTGAACTACGTATTTGGCTTCAAGGTTGGTTTCGTGGTGCTTGCCATCTTCACCGTAACCGTACGAGCGGTAAGGGCTGTCAGCAGCCATTTTGTCGCCGTCGATATCCCAGCCTTTCACGTAACGGGTCATGAAGCTCAGACCCGGAACGCCGTACTCGGCCATTTTCAGGTCGTAACGAATCTGTGCAGATTTTTCGTTAGGACCGTTGAAGTCGGAGTACTGAATGGAGTTGGCAAGGAAGATCGAGTCGCCACCGCGGTTGTTGTCACCCACACCGACGTAGTCGAACGGCGTATCACCGTTGACCTTCTGGAAGGCCATCGTCACGGTGTGTGCTTTCAGGAACGAGAGCGCAGTCGCCAGGGAGAACGTGGTGTTGCTGATTTCACCGGCTTTTGCATCACCGGTGTCGGTGGTGCGATAGATGTTGAAATCGGTGTTCAACGAAGTGTCACCACTGATCGGGGTGGTGAGGTTCACGTTGCTGTAGTACTGGTTCCAGATGTCCTTGAACTTCGAACCGTAGAGCGAGACGCTCAGGTTGTCGGTGATGCCGTATTTACCACCAGCGAAGTCCATGGTTTTGCCAGTGACAGGGTTGTCAGTGGTGCTGGAGTACTGCGAGTGCAACTCACCATCGCTGTTCATCTCGTCCTGGCTGGAGGCCGAGTAGAAGTGGCCTGCTTCCAGATCCAGGTTGTCGATTTCGCTGCTTTGCAGTTGGAAACCGGTTGCGGTCTGAGGAATCAGACGGGAGCCGCCAACGGCGAAGACTGGAGCGGTGCTTGGCTGGAACTCGCCGAATTTCAGCTCGGTCTTGGAGATGCGGGCCTTGATCGCTGCGCCTGCTTTACCGAGGGAGTCGTTGGCGTGACCTTGGGAGTCGAGGCTGGTGTTGCCCGAACCGGTGGTGCCATCGCCACCATCCAGTTTGATGCCCAGGTAGCCGAACGCATCAACACCCACGCCGACGGTACCTTGGGTGTAACCGGAGCTGAAGTTGCTCAGGAGGCCCTGGGTCCAGTCTCGCTGATCATTCGATCCGGCTTTTCTGTCGCGGTTGAAGTAATAGTTGCGCAGCAACACATCAAACTTCGCGTCTTCAACAAAGCCTTTCGCTTCAGCCTGGTCACTAACAAAAGGTGCGGCCGTAGCCACTTGAGTACTGGCGGCTGCAGCAACTGCCAGTGCGATCATGCTCCACTTCATCACGCGCATCGTGATTTGCTCCTTTGGTTTTAGAAGAGTACTGCCGTCCCACCTGTTTTATTATCTGGGCGGCTCTTTCTTTTTGTGTCGGCGCAAACTTATATCACGCCGACAATGTTGGCGATACTTGC
>Ga0163162_10000256_pt1 | contig 48230 bp, 37 predicted proteins | sample S55metaG_FD_115310 | JGI IMG/M metagenome (GOLD analysis project Ga0163162, IMG submission 115310) | Switchgrass rhizosphere microbial communities from Kellogg Biological Station, Michigan, USA - S5-5 metaG | ecosystem: Host-associated > Plants > Roots > Rhizosphere > Soil | place: USA... | reverse complement strand
TGGTTCCGGAGGTGCTCCGAAGCCTCTGAGTTGCGCCGTGATCGAGTTATATTTCGGATCGGCATAACGCATAGCCTCATATGCTGCCAGTGAGGTGTAGCCATAAATACGGGCTGCCACCGGCGGGGTAAACACATCGTAAATGATCACATTCGTCAGCTGGGCCTCGTTCTCATGCAGCACCGCGGTATTATCTATCGGGCCGCTTTGCTTGTGATGACATGAAATCGCCGCAACAGCAAAAAGTAAAACAAGTGATATTTTAAACAGATACTTCATTTACTGAACGCATTAATTACCTATGCCTGCACCATCTGACTGGCCTCTTTGAACAGCATATTGTCCTACAGCCTTACCTGTTGTCTGACCTACCTCGATATCCTGCCGGGTGTGGATCGCTCCAACAAGTCTCGAAAGCGATGCTTGTTGCGCCAGATCTGTAAACTTCGTACCTCTGTCCGGCAATAAATAAGTCAATACAGTTGCGGCAGCGGAGCTAAAATTTGAGTGACCTGAAGTATATGACGGGAAGTTTGGTACGCCTGTCAGTGTTTTTACCACATTATTTACTTGTGAAGGGCGTGGATTGAAATAAGCATATTTGGTATCCCAGCACACAATAGCAGCATCCATCTCAGCCATGTTTAGCAACGCAAAATTTCTGGCCCAACGTACTTCACTATAGTGCTGTTTTACAAATTCGTCAGCAGCAATAGCATTCCAATGACCTGCCGGAGTATAGGTTGCTACGCCATCCGCCCAGAAAGCAACCAATGCTTCATTAGCACGTGTAGCATGCTGACTATAATACAATACTTCTTTCTGGTCTGCCGCAAATTCTGCCGAACCTGTAGAATGAGGAGGACCTGGTCTTAAAGCTACCACGGTCAGTGTATCAAACAAGAAAGGACTTACTTTATTAAATAAAGGCAGCATCGGTGGCCTTTTCGGAGTTTCAAGGCTTACCCAGGCAGTTTCGCCTTTGGCGGTGGTTTGACTTGCCAAATTTGCCCATACTGTTTTATTACCACCAGCTGTTCCGGCCTTATCAGTACGTGCTCTTGCAGTAAATACATTTGCAACTTGTATACCCAGTGCTTCCCCGGCATTTAATTCGCCACGGGTATTGGCGCCTGCCATAATGCGGTATTGCTTTTCTTCTTCCGCTTTTTGCTCGATATAATCTATTTCAGTCGGGAACATCATCTTCATGATCTGCACCGCAGCGCCTGCAACAACCGCATCTTCACTTGGGTATGATGGCAAATCAGATTTTGGTATCAATGCCTGAATGGTTGCATCATTTTTATAGGGTGCCGCCCTGTTATATTGATTTTTATAATGATAGGCCACAATTAACGCATCATACTCAGCAGCACTTAAATACGCATAAGCACGTGCAGCATACGGCGGATTTGAAAACGGAAATTCCGGATAATTAAATGGATTAGTAGAACTTGGCGCAGGATAAGTACCATCAGGATTTTGATATGGCGGAACATTGTGTTTTGCTACGAGGTCGCGCATAATCTCGTTCCATCTTAAAACGGCGCCAGCACTCCAATACTTTATAATGTTCCTTTGGTCATCGGTCAAGCTGCGTTGATAGCCTTTGATCTCGTTCAGATCAGCTATATAAGCTGGTGAGGTTGTTGCATCAGGAGCAGCAACAGTGAATACAGTCGGATCTGTAACTAGTACAGGTTTCCAGGTATCCGCATTCAGGTCAAGATTGGTTGGTGCCAGGGCCGGATATTGATCCACCTTACTGATTACTTCCTTTCTGCATGATGAAAGCGAAGAAGCGATCACCGCAATTGAAAGGGCTGTTGTTATATTTTGTATAATTCTTTTCATCGTCATTAGTTTTTAAAGCTGTCTTTATCCTGAACCTTTTTCTTTTTTGCAACACCGAATATGTAAGTTAAACCACCGTGTATCATATTGGCCTGGCCTACATTTCTACCCTTCACCACATAATTATCTCCGGCTTCAAATTCAAGCCCGTCAAACGATTTGATACGATATCTTACATTTCCGCCAACACTAGTCATGTTCATGCGGTTACTTGGGAAAGGCATATCATTTTTGCGGATATCAAAACCGCCCAATGAGGTCATGATATCGGCAACACCCTCAACGATCAGGTATTTACTACGGTAACCTGCTCTGAAACTATAATCAGTCATTTTTGGCAATTCCACCTGATTGCTGTAGATCAGCTCAGTTGTATAGTATGAGCTGCGGTCAATAGTGATATTGCTCCTTGTCGTATAAGCACCCGAGCCTGTGACGAACGCTTTGCCATAGCTGTAATCAACTACTGCTCTAGCTGTAAAGTCCTTACTGTGTGAACCTAAAGCCAGCGGAAGAAAATCGGCTTCATAATTTGTTAATGGAATTGAACCTGTTACGCTTGCAAATAGTGATAAAATGCTTTTATCTGTCTTTAATCTGTAAGCTCTCCATTTCAGGTTAACTGAAAGATCTTGTATGCCACTTTGCTCATGCAAGGTTCCCGCAGAAGCCTTGCTGGTGATATAAGGTACCCCGGCTGTTACCAGCAGGTTGTTAGTGATACCGTAAGTAGCCATAAAGGAATACATATTGGTAGTCACCTTACCAATGTTTCCGTTGTTTCTTTTAAAAGTACCTTCCCAATAGTTGGTCCAACTGGATGTGCTGAACATAGGTCCGGCGCAGATGTAATTTTTAGGGATCATGATCCCGTCGTTCTCCATTTGTGCCGATGCGTGTTGAGCCGAAGCGCATACGCAAGCTGCAATGGCAATGCATTTGTAAAAATGCTTAAGTAAAGGTTTCATCATAATTGATTTATCGATAGTTTAATTAGTTATAAGCTAGTAGGTGATGCAGGGCCACGCGCGGTATACCAATCAGCACACAACGCGCAAAAGGGAAAAGCGAAGCTTTAGATTATCTCCCGTATAGAATTTTCAAGAAAGTTTATGGAGTATCATGAAATCATTCACATGAAATCATAGTAACTCCCGTCAAAATACATGATAATCAGATACGAGGGAAATAAGCAAGCTGCTTAGCAGGCAGTATTCGGCGGTTTGCCAGGAGATTCGATATAAGGATTGCTCAGGTGGGTGATCTCCGAGCGTGGGGTTGTTTTAATTAATTCAGCCAAAGGAGCATAATCGCACTTTATGATCTGGTAAAAATGATCATATGAAGAAGTAGATTCAGCTTTTTTAGTTGATGAATTGCCAGGGCCTTTTTTACTCAGGGGAATATCATTCAGATTCTTGGTCATAATGACGTTTGCCTTTGCAAGATTTGCCTTAACCGTGTTGGGTAAACAGATCAGGTACAAAGTATCCTTGGTCATCTTCAGTTTTACGTAGTTATAGTACGCATCTTTTACCTGAACCTGTCCCTGGATGTTGGCATAATCGGTCCAGTCATCCAATGTCGGCATGTGAACCGGGATTTTCAGTTTGATCAGTTTTGATGAATTAGTCCCATTGTTATACAATTGACTAACTATCTGATCATCAGACCTATTCATGAAATATTGAAACGCCAGCATATAGCCACCCAGGTAAAACAGGTGCATGCATAAGAGCAATATAGCGACTAATTTCTTCAAGAAGTTGGTTTAATACTAGGTTATTATGTTGGTGAAAATATAAAAGATTCGTTACAATCCAAAAAAAATTTTGTTTTATGCAATTTAAAAAATCGCTAATAGATCACTGATTTGATGTTTTTTGCCGGATTATTATCACTTCCAGGTGTTTACTGTACACTAGAATAATTCCAGCTGCTCCGGGTTATCAGAGCTTTTTTGTTTCGGGATTATTTCTCCAAAATTCGATAGCGTGACACCTAATAACCTGATCCTCTTATCTTCCGGTTCGGTGGCAAGAAGAAGTTTTTTTGCCGCATCGGCAATAGTTATAAAGTCATTTACAGGTTCGGTTACCGAGTAATTGCGGGTGATCCGCCTGAAATCACTATATTTTATTTTTAGTGTGATGGTACGTCCTTTTAATTGATAGCTCTGAACACGGTTGGCAACCGTTTGCGCCAGTTTATCCAATTCGGCATTCATCTCATTGACCTCGGTTAGATCATAGGCAAAAGTATCCTCTGCTCCTATTGACTTTGTTTCGCGGTTCGGCTGTACTTCGCGGTTATCAATTCCCCTGACGATCTGGTAGTAAAACCTTCCTGCTTTGCCGAAATGCTTTGTCATTTCCTCCTCGGTAAGCTTCTTCAGGTCTGCTCCTGTAAATAAGCCCATCCCCTTCATCTTATCAGCAGTGACCTTTCCCACTCCAAAGAATTTCTCTACAGGAAGCTTTTCCATAAAGGATTCGATAGATGATGGTCCGATGAAAGTCAGTCCGTCCGGCTTATTCATATCCGAAGCAATTTTGGCTACAAACTTGTTGATTGATACTCCGGCGGAGGCTGTCAGTTGCAGCTCATCTTTAATAGCATGCTTAATTAATTTAGCGACATCTATAGCCGAGCCAATATTCTGCCTGTCTTGAGTTACATCCAAATAAGCCTCGTCTAATGATAAAGGTTCGATGAGATCAGTATACCGCCTGAATATTTCCCTGATCTTTTGCGATACCTCTTTGTACGCAGCAAACCTCGGCCTGATAAATATGATATGGGGACAAAGCTGCAAAGCCTTTTTCGATGGCATCGCCGACCTGACCCCAAACTTACGCGCCTCATAACTTGCCGTAGCTACAACGCCTCCCCTGCCTTCCGGCGAACCTCCTACAGCAATTGCCTTGCCCCTGAGCTCAGGATTATCCCGCTGCTCAACAGAGGCATAAAAGGCATCCATGTCGATATGGATGATTTTGCGATGGGATTGCTTATCCATCAACTCCAATCAAATGTGATCTCTCTCCCATCCAATTTCCATTTCGCAGGCTGTGGGTTGGTCATCCAGTCCAAAGGCTCACCTGTGGCTTGCACTTTGGCAGCCTTGGTAAAGCATTCTTTAATATAAGCTTTTTGTTCTGCACCCAACGCTTCAGGCTGGGGCGATACAAAAAATGGTGTACCACTTTCTGCCACCAGTTGCATCCATTGTTTGTTGCGGCTCCAGGCAATGTCTTTCGTTAAACCAACGCAATCACCATCAGTCGCATAAAATGCGTTATGCTGCGTCGCGCGGAATCCTAACGTGTTCACGCCCATTTTACGCACACGGTCCCATTCCTTGCCGCTGGTATCGTCGCCTATGCGGTTCAATTCAAATACGCCAGCAGACAAATGGCTCATGGTATTACATCCTATTATATACATATCACCAGCCGTCTCGCGGATTAACCGGTATAGCTTATTAATGATCTCGGCCGTAGTATGCGTATTATCATGAAAACGCCAACCAGGAGCAGTTAAAGTATCTTTCATATCCATCCCCCATTTGCCCATAATATCATAGGTTGTATAATCGTGCTTAACGAGTTTATAACCCCATTCTTTATATATGGCGATATTATGTTTTATCCGCGCAAGGTTCTCATCAATAGTAGGATCCAATATTGGAGATTTCGGGTCATCTCGTCCCGGAATTTTGGGTAGCAGTAAATTGGCTTTATCCTTATAACTGGCGCAAAGTGGCCTTGTCCACAAACCGGGCTGCATACCCAGTTTTTCTATATCCAAAGCCATTTGATGCATATCCTTAAACTTATCATTCGGTTTGGAAAAATCATCCATAAAACCACCATCGCCCGGCAATAAAGGTGAATACGTGGCCCAGCCTGCGTCGATCACGGAAAATGGCCGGTTGTTAGTATCCGGTGCCAAGTCGGTCATTAAAGAAGTAATTTGTTTGATCAGCTCTGCCGAATTATTACCATAGGCAAAATACCAGTCATTAATACCATAAACCGGCTGCTTTGGCAGCCGTGGTTTCGGGCACATCAAATGACAAAAACGCTGCGCAGTTGCAAAAGGCGTTTCTCCTTCACTGCTTTTCATTGTAACTATCTCAGCAGCACGCAATGCCCTATCTCCTAATTGAACGCCGACACCACCGGATTGCGTATCCATAATCAACTCAAGTGTTTCGGGACCTGCATTCCACCAGCAGATAGTGTTGCAACCAGTCTTCACACCAAAGCAAGCCGTGTCTTTTTCGTCATTCAGCAAAACATACCATGGATTTTTATTTGCCACATCCACGCCTCTCCAGGCCAGATCGCCATAAGAACGTTCATAATGATCGCCCAAAACTTTTGTGCTATTGCCTGTATGATGTTTCCATTTCAATTTAACAGCATTCAGCGGCATGCCAGGTGATCGCGCCTCAACAGTCAACGCATTACCAAGCTGTTTCATCACTATCAGGATAGAGCCGTGAGAATAAGACAAAGCCAAACGATGATCTAGCTTAAACCACTGTTCGCCTGATTTTGCCCAAACTTCATCTGGGGGATTTATTACTGATGAATTATCAGATGCTAAAGAAGTTAACCTGCTGAATAATATAGATGCAGATGTTAATGCGGATAGTTTTATAAAATGACGTCTTTCCATAAAATAGAATTATGTAGAGACGCGATGCATCGCGTCTCCGCGGATAAGGTGAAATTAACAATTTGTATCATCTATTTAAATTTTTCGATCATCCTGTCACACTCGTTCATCTTTTGTTATCTTGCAATTGCATAAGCCCTCTCCGGACTTACCAATAACCAATTTTTGTTTACCTTAATAAAAGCATTATGTCATCTGATCGCAGAAAATTCATTAAGCAGTTAGGCAGTACAATCATTCTTACTTCCGCAGGACTTACTTCATTAGCCGCACAGGAAGAGCATGAAAAAAGAATTCTTCAAGCTGAAAAACGTATTTCAGCCAATGATAAAATACGCATAGCCACTATTGGCATGGGCATTATGGGCTTTAATGATACTAACGCTGCTCTTCACTCACAAGGCGTTGAACTGGTAGGATGCTGCGATCTGTATAAAGGACGATTGGATAGGGCAAAAGAAGTTTTCGGTCAAAATATATTCACAACGAATGACCATCATGCTATTTTGGACAGAAAAGACATCGATGCGGTGATCATAGCTACAAGTGATAACTGGCACAGCCGCATTGCTATAGATGCTATGCGCAAAGGCAAAGCGGTTTATAGCGAAAAGCCAATGGTGCATTATATTAGCGAAGGTCTTGAAGAAATAGCAGTTCAAAAACAGACCAAAGCCGTTTTCCAGGTCGGCAGTCAGCGAATTAGTAGTATATCTTTTCAAAAAGCGAAAGAGATGCTGCAGGCTGGTGCAATAGGCAAAATAAATAGCATTCAAGCATCCTTCAACAGACAAAGCGCGTTAGGGGCCTGGCAGTATACGATACCATTGGATGCATCGCCCAAAACTGTCGACTGGGATGTGTTCCAGGCTACCGAAAAAGTTAAGCATGCCTATGATAGCAATCGGTTTTTCCGGTGGAGAAATTACAGGGAGTATGGAACCGGCGTTGCAGGGGATCTTTTTGTACACCTGCTTACAGGTATCAACTTCCTCACAAATTCTAAAGGGCCGACTAAGATATTTTCAGTAGGCGATCTTGATTATTGGAAGGATGGTCGTAATGTACCCGATGTAATGACCGCAGTAATTCATTATCCTGAAACACCGGAACATCCTGCCTTCCAGGTATCGTTGCAGGTTAATTTTGTAAGTGGTGAAGGTGAACGAACATCTACAAAAGTAATTGGTTCAGAAGGTGTGATCGATCTTTCTGGTGAAGGCGATGGATTTACCATTCAACAAAACAAATTGCCGGTGGCGCCTGGCATCGATGGATGGGATTCGTTTTTTACTTATCCGACATCTATGCAAAAAGCCTTGATGGATGATTATAATAAAAAGTATTCATCAGCGGACCAGCAACGTAAAAAGTTTGATCCGATAACCTTTATGGCGCCTGACGGATACAATGCTTCAAACGAACATTTTGCTAATTTCTTCGACTCCATGCGCACTGGGAAACCTGTGGTTGAAGATGCTGAATTCGGCTTCAGAGCAGCTGCGCCTGCTCTCGCTTGCAACGAAAGTTATTTCCAGAATAAAGTCATTCATTGGGATCCCGTCAACATGAAATTGGTCTAAAAATCCAGGAATATTATCTTTTTAGTTAAAAAATATCAGCATTAATTTCAAAAAATTAATAACTTTGAAACTCATAATGATTGTATCAAGATTGTTATGCTTTAAACTAAGTTATTGATTATTAAATAGGTAAATTAGTACCGTAGTTATTTTAATTAGTACTGCCACCTATTAATTTATACTAAAACCCAAACCCTATGAGCAAGCTTGTGCTTATTGATGACGAACCTGTTTTTCACAAAATAGTTCAAATGACCATCAAGAATACTGAGCTATCTAAAGACGCCACTTATTCGTTTGACGGAGAAGTAATATTAGACTACCTTGAAGAAAAGAAACTGGACGCCCAGTCTCTTCCCGATTATATTTTCGTTGACCTGTATATGCCAATGTTTGACGGCTGGGACTTCCTTAACAGGTTTCAGAAGCTCTATAAATCTCTCGAGAAAAACATCAAAGTTTATATTGTCAGCTCTTCTATTAATCCTGCAGATATCAACCGCTCGAAGCTTTATCCATTCGTTACTACCTTCATATCCAAACCGATCATGAAGGATGTATTTGACGATATCGCTTACGCCTGATAACTGTGACATCATTTGCAGCCAAAGCATTATCTTAGCTGTGAAAATACTCTTAAATGCAGGGAATAAAGTATACAGTTAAGGTCTGGCTTTCTGGTTTATTATTCACTCCTGTTATTTATCTCCTCTTAGGTACCTTATTCTCAGGCTTTCATTTTCCATCAGCAGTTGGCGTTATAGTCACTACATATATTGTACCTTATACATTTTTGATGTCAATTTGGGTGGCACTGGGTTTATTGGTTACAATTCAATTATCCGGTAATTCTGCTTCTATCAAGCGAAATCTATCGCTCGCTGGTTTTCTTGTGCCATTTGCAGCGATGTTGATGATCAATTCCGTCAGTGCGCTACAAAGTTATGGCGGGGGTTATTTGCTGGCACTAGCGTATGCCATAAGTACGATTCTGTTTATTAGATTGTACCAGTCCAATTTGCCTACAATCGAAACTCCCAAAACCTCATCAAAAGCAGTAAAAGATTCTATTATTTATGGCTTGATGGTATGGTTGTTCACTTTTCTATGCTCCACTCCTTTTTCTGTATTAATATGGATCATCACTAAAGATTTCAAATCAACATCAATAGCCAAAACTGCCCAGGATATATTGGAGCGATACAATTTTCAATTCGGCTCATCAGTAGCTTATTTTATTACGGTAGCACTTACTACACTTATTGTTATCAACCTGGATATCGCTGAAAATAAAAAGAAGGCAATAATCTTCTTATTTGCCTTCCCGATATGTTTTCCGGTGTTATTTTACTATTTGTTGTTTAGCGGAGAGATTTATGCACACAGCATATTTGAATTATTCAGGCTGATATTTCCTTCTATCATCGTTTCTGCACTTAGCATCTGGCTGATCAACATTATTCCCGGAACAAAAACTAAGGATTAACTGCCCTGCCCTTTGTTTTTTTCATGTTCTGCCCTGCTGGCTGCATTTGCTGCACGCGATTCAGCAATATCATATTCAAGCTCAGCATCAATGTTACTTTCCTCAACTCTCTTTGCTTTTTCCAGCAACTCTTCGTGATGATCCTGGAGCCATTGAAGCTGTTTTTTGCCGTAGGAGAAACGAGTAAATAACACAAACAATACCGGAACAATGAAAATCGATATTGTTGATGAGGCGATCATTCCGCCCAAAACTGCTATACCAATAGTATTCCTTGACTCTGCTCCAGCACCTGTGGCGAACACCAGCGGCAACACACCGAAGATGAAGGACATGGATGTCATAATGATCGGCCGGAAACGCAAACGTACGGCTTCGATGGTCGACTGTAACAATGGTTCACCACGATCAACACGCAACTTGGCAAATTCGACGATAAGAATGGCATTTTTAGCAGACAAACCAATCAGCGTAATGAGACCGATCTGGGCATAAACGTTATTGGTAATTGTTGGAGCTACCGATAAAGCAACTATGGCCCCAAATGCACTTATTGGCACTGCCAGCATCACAGAAAATGGCACCGACCAGCTTTCATATAATGCAGCCAGGAAAAGAAACACGAAAATGATGGAGAACAGGAATATATAGATGGTAATATTTCCCGCCTTGATTTCCTGGTAACTCAGTCCGGAAAATTCATAGGTGTAACCACGGGGTAATACTTTTGCCGCAACTTCCCTAAGGGCATCAAGAGACTGGCCGCTGCTGTAGCCGGGCGGAATGGAGCCGTCTACTTCGGCCGACCGGAATATGTTGAAGTGCGATATGGATGTCGCCGTTGCATCTGCCTTGTAAGTTATCAGGGTACTTAATGGCAGCATTTTCCCGCTTTGATTGCGCACATAATACCTGTTAATATTAGAGATTAGCGCACGGTAAGCAGTATCAGCCTCAATAACAGCATGATATGTTCTATTATATAAAGTAAAATTGTTTACAAATAAACTGCCCATAAAGGCCTGCATGGTAGAAAATACATCGGAGATGTTAACTCCCAATTTTTGACATTTTTCACGGTCAACGGTAACGGTATAACTTGGTGTATGAGCCGTAAAAGAGCAAAATGCAGTTGAAGTGGCCGGCATTTTCTTGGCAGCGGCAACAAACTTCTGGACATTTTTTTCAAATGCATGAATATCATCTGTCGAGTTTCCCTGTTCTATTTGCATTGAAAAACCGGCCGCAATACCGATGCCTCTTATCGGCGGCGGTTGAATGGCAACAACGGTAGCATTTTTAATACCTGCCTTTGCTACGCGCTTTCTAATATTGTCCATAATGCCCTGCACCGAGGTTTGCGGGGTGGTACGCTGATCCCATGGGGTTAACATACAGAACATGGTGCCGCTGTTATTACCGCCACCGCCAAGTATATTGAAGCCCGATGAACCCACGAAGTGCATTATACCCGGCGTTGAGCCCACTATTTTCATCAGCTTTGCCAGGACATTATTAGATGCAGTGGTTGATGATGCGTCTGGCATAGTGTAGGTCACAAATAAGCGGCCGCCATCTTCTGAAGGCACAAATCCTGAAGGCTTACTTCTGAACAACAGCCAGGCGCCTACACAAATGCAAACCAGCAGAATGATAATGTACCTTGCACCTTTTATACTACGCCTGACGCCATTTGCATATTTGCCGTTCAGCTTATCAAATATTTTGTTAAAACGATCAAAGAAAACGCGGTCAAACCACGCAAAAAATTTACCGGCCCAGGTGGTTGGATTTTCACCATGATGCGAGGGTTTCAGCAAAAGTGTACAAAGTGCCGGTGTTAAAGACAAAGCAGTGAATGCCGAAAAAATTACTGATATGGCTATAGTGATGGCGAATTGTTGGTAAAGCCGCCCCACGATGCCGGGAATAAATCCAACCGGAACAAATACCGAAGCCAAAATGAGCGCGATGGCAATTACCGGCGCTGAAATTTCTTTCATAGCCTGGTAGGTAGCTTCCTTAGGCGACATATGCTGCTCATCGATATAATGCTGCACGGCCTCCACCACAATAATGGCATCATCCACCACTATCCCGATTGCCAGCACGAACCCAAACATGGTGAGCGTATTGATAGTAAACCCTAAAGGAATGAAAAAGCAGAAAGTGGATAAAATAGATACAGGTATAGCCAATATGGGTATAATAGTGGATCGCCAGTTTTGCAGAAAAAGGAATACTACCGCGGCAACCAAAATCAGCGCTTTAACTAATGTCCCGATAACCTCATCCATAGATACCTGTATAATCGTTACTGATTCAAACGGAACCACGTATTCTACATCCGACGGAAATGATTTTTTTAATTCCGCCAGCTTCGCATAAACGTTGTCAGCAGTTTGGAGTGCATTGCTACCCGGCGATTGGAATATCATCAAAAGTGAACAACGATTGCCATCTACAAAAGAACCACCTGAGTAAGTGAATTTGGCAAGCTCAACACGGCCAATATCTTTCAGATAGATCATTTTATCCGTTCCGGGAATGGCCCTTACAATCAGCTTCTCATATTGCTCGGGCTTACTGAGCATACTATTCACCAATATCCCGGTCTCAAAAGCCTGTTTTGGATTTTGCGGCGGTGCTCCTACAGATCCGGCTGCAACGTACACGTTTTGCCCGCTAAGTGCTGTAGTAATGTCAGATGGCATCAGGTTATACGAAGCCATCTTATCAGGGTCGAGCCATATCCGCATGGCAAACTGGTCGGTACGCGCTGACACATCGCCTACCCCCGGTACCCTTAGAATCGCGTCTTGAATAAATGTGTTAGTATAGTTATCGAGAAAAGTAATGTTATGTGTCTTTTTCGGTGAGTAAATAGCCACCAGCATCAACTGGTCTGGATTACTGGCACGCACGGTAGCACCCAGTTTACTCACTACCGCGGGTAAAAGAGGGGCCGCAATGCCCACGCGGTTTTGCACGTTCAGCGCAGCGATCTGTGGGTTTGTACCAACATCAAAGGTTACCCGCAGGTTCATACCCCCATTATTACTGCTGCTGCTTTGCATGTATTCCATGCCCGGGGTACCATTCACCTGTTCCTCAATCGGGATAGCGGTTGTTTGCTCTACAGTTTGGGCGTCGGCACCGGTATAGCTGGCATTTACACTGACGCTGGGCGGCGATATATTCGGATATTGATCAACAGCCAGGTTGAAAATGCATATTATCCCCGATATCATCAAAACAATGGAAATGACGATAGCAGTTACAGGCCGTTTTATGAAAGTATTAGCAATCATGATTAGGCTGGTTTATGCATTTCGCGTGACTTCTGTAATTCAAATTCCAGTTCCGGATCGATGTTTTGCGCTTCAACTTTTTTCGCTTTTTCAATCAGGTCCTTGTGGTGCGCTTTCAGGTATTCTAACTTCTCTTTACCATAGGCCGCACGTGTTATCAATACAAATAGTACCGGAACAACAAAAATTGCAATTGTAGATGCTGCAAACATACCGCCTAACACAGTTAAACCAATTGTACGCCGTGCTACTGCACCCGCACCACTTGCAAAAACCAATGGGAGTACACCCAGTATAAAAGCCAGGGAAGTCATGATGATCGGGCGCAAACGAAGGCTCACCGCTTCAAGGGTCGAAGCAAGCAGATCTTCTCCAATATCGACCCTGACTTTGGCAAATTCAACGATCAGGATGGCATTCTTAGCCGCCAAACCTATCAGCGTGATCAAACCGATCTGCGCATAAACGTTGTCTGTAAGGGATGGCACTAAAAACAAGGCTAAAATAGCACCAAATGCACCAATCGGAACCGCAAGTAAAACCGAGAACGGAACCGACCAGCTTTCATACAGCGCTGCCAGGAACAGGAATACGAAAGTGATTGAGAACGCGAATATGTACATCGTTACCGATCCGGCTTTCAATTCCTCATAACTTAACCCTGAAAATTCATAAGTATAGCCCTGTGGCAATTGTTTTGCTGCCAATTTCTGTAATGCCTCAAGTGCATCGGTAGAACTTACTCCCGGAGGAGATGAGCCATCTATTTCAGCTGACCGGAAAATATTAAAGTGCGATATCAATGGTGCGGCCTCGACCGGTTTAAAACTAATAAGGGACCCTAAAGGCACCATTTTACCGTTGACGTTGCGCACATAGTACTTTTCCATATCGGATATTAAGGCCCTATAAACAGTATCAGCCTGTACTACTACGTGGAATGTACGGTTATAGGTGGTAAAGTCGTTGATATATAAACTACCTGTAAATGCTTCGATAGTTGTAAATACGTCAGATATATTTACACCCATCTTTTCACATTTTTCGCGGTCTACCGAAAGACTCATATTAGGTGTATGAGCAGTATAATAGCTGAAAGCTTTCGTAATTGCAGGGTTTTTATTAGCCGAGTCAACAAAACGATTTACAACCCGCTCAAAATCCTGTAAGTTATCGTTGGTACTGCGCTGCTCTATCTGCATACTGAAGCCTACCGTAGAGCCAACACCTGGGAGTGGCGAAGGCTGAATTACCTGAACCGATGCATTGGTAACTCCGGCATCTTCAATTCGCTTTTGCATCACCTTAATAATACCCGGCACTTTCTGGTCATCGCCCGAACGCTCGTCCCATGGCTTTAACTGAACGTAAATAGTACCATTATTTGAGTTGGTAGCGTTAGTTACCACGTTAAGACCTGACAGCGCAGCATAGTGACCGACACCAGGTGTGCTTGCAACTACCTTCATCAGTTTTGACATGATATCAACCGACTGAGCCGTAGATGATGCCGGCGGCAACTGGTATGTTACGTATAAGTTACCGTCGTCTTCTGAAGGAATAAAGCCTGTTGGCTTTTCTTTGAACAGAAAAATAGCGCCGATACAAACGCAGATCAACAAAATAACGATATACCGAGCTCCTTTTATACTACGGCGTACACCTTCTGTGTACTTCGCGGTTACCCTGTCGAACCATGCGTTAAATTTGGTGAACCATTTGGTCAGTCCTTTATTCTTCGCGCTTTCGTCTGTTGGTTTTAACAACATGGTACACAATGCAGGAGTTAGCGAAAGAGCAATAAAGGCCGAGATAATTACCGAGATCGCGATAGTTATAGCAAATTGTTGGTATAGCCTCCCAACAATACCAGGAATAAAGCCAACAGGTACGAATACAGCAGCGAGAATGAGAGCGATAGCTACAACCGGTGCCGAAATATCCTTCATCGCCTGGTAAGTGGCTTCCTTGGGCGACATTTTATCATGGTCGATGTAATGCTGGACAGCTTCTACTACGATGATGGCGTCATCCACCACGATACCGATGGCCAGCACAAAGCCAAACATGGTTAGCGTGTTAATAGTAAACCCAAGCGGAATGAAAAAGCAGAACGTACCGAAGATAGATACAGGTATAGCCAGAATTGGGATAAGCGTGGATCTGAAAGTTTGAAGGAACAAAAACACTACAATCGCCACCAGGCCAAGTGTCATTAATAACGTGTAAACCACATCGGTCATCGATACTTTTACCACTGTTACAGATTCAAACGGAACGCTGTAAGCTACATCAGTTGGGAAAGTTTGTTTCAATTTGGCCAACTCCGCGTAAACACCATTGGCGGTTTCAAGTGCATTGCTGCCAGGTGCCTGGTATATCTGAAGATAAGATGCGCGATGACCATCAACGAATGAGTTACTCGAAAAGGTGAATTTACCCAGTTCTACGCGGGCCACATCTTTCAGATAAACCAATTCGCCTTTTGACGGATTATTTTTTACAATGATATTTTCAAATTCTGGAACTGTACTTAAACGCCCGTTCACCAAAATACCGAGCTCGTAGGTTTGTGTTGGCGCTTGTGGTGGTAACCCGGCAGTACCTGCGGCCACCTGTACGTTCTGTGCGTTAAGGGCGGTGATGATATCCTGTGGCACAATACTGAGAGCGGCCATCTTTTGCGGATTCATCCAAATGCGCATACTAAAATCGTCAGTGAAACGGCTTATCGTACCTACACCCGGTACACGTAGAAGAGCATCCTGCACGAAAATATTGGTATAGTTATCAAGGAAGGTAATATTGTGTGAATCCTTTGGTGCATATATCGCAACCATCATCAGCATGCTGGGGTTAACAGCGCGTACTGTAAGGCCCAGGCGACTGGCGGCTGAAGGCAATAAGGGAGTGGCGATACTCACACGATTTTGTACATCGAGCGCAGCAACGTCTATATTAGTACCTATTTTAAAGGTTACGTTCAACTGCATAGCTCCGTTATTGGTGCTATTGCTTTGCATGTATTCCATACCCGGCGAACCGTTTACCTGTTCTTCAATAGGTGTTGCCACAGTCTGCTCCACAGTTTGCGCGTCAGCGCCAATAAACTGTCCGTTCACCTGTACCACTGGTGGGGTAATGTCAGGGTATTGGTCAATAGGCAACAATAAAATACTAACTGTACCGGTAATTACCAATACAATAGAAATCACTATAGCAGTTACTGGCCGTTTTATAAAGGTATTAGCAATCATTCTTTGTAAAATTTAAAGTATGCGGTCTGATGTTCTGGATATTAAATCCGAATCACCTACCTCGTTTGCCTCCGCCCGGGCCTACTTTATTTGCAGTTGTAATTGGAGCGCCATCGTGCAATGATTGTAAACCATCTACAACTATTCTGTCGCCAGCCTCAATGCCGCTTTTAATAATAATATTAGGCCCTATTACCTGTCCGGTTTTAACCTTTTTCTGTATAGCGATCAATTTTGATTTATTTGCATCGGCAGCGGCCTTTTGATCCATTTTCTTCAAGCTGTCGGCACTTACTTTTATCAAAGTATCTTTTGCGACATATACAAAATACTCGCCCATTTGCTCAATAACAGCTTTATTTGGAACTACCAATTGCGGCCCTACATCCTGATTATGTACACGTACTACGCAACTCATACCAGCCCTTAAAGCAAATTTAGGATTATCAAAAACCAGTCTAATGCGAATAGAACCGGTTTGCGGATCAACAGCCCGGTCTATAATGGAAAGTTTGCCCAAATGATCATAAAGCGAGTTATCAGGCAGTAAAAGAGTAAAGAGAGAGTCGACTTTTACTTTTTCACGCTGTAGTTTCTCGAACATAGGCAGATTTTTCTCATTTATAATAAAATCAACTGCCATAGGATCATCTGTAGATAAAGTGTCGAGCGTAGTCACCATCGGAGTAACAACTTCGCCCATCCTTACCTGGCTTATACCAATGGTTCCGGCAAATGGTGCGTAAACTGTTGAATAAGATAAATTGGTTTTGGCCGACTTTACCATCTGCTGTGATGCCTGTACGGTGCTCTTTGCCTGTGCCAGGGTTACTACGGCATGATCATATTGTTGTTTAGCTACGGCATTGTATTTGTTGAGGTATTCATAACGGTCTGCATCCTGCTGCGCCTGAACCAGGCCGCTTTTAGATACTTCTAAGTTGGCCAAAGCCTGGTCATAAGCCGCTTTGTATATGCGTTCATCAATCTCGTAAAGTTTTTGCCCTTTTTGCACCTTAGTACCTTCCGTAAAAAATATACCGGTAACAGCGCCAGATACCTGCGATAGTAAATTTACCTGGCTTAATGCACGTGTAGTTGCTGGGTATTTATCGTAATACAATACGGTCGTGGGCTTAAGTTTCATTAAATTAACAGGCACCTCAGTATTCTGCTGAGGTTGCTTCTTTTTACAAGCACCTAAAATCAGGCAGCTGACAAGAATTGTGCTTAACAATACTCTATTCATGGAGAGGGGTTGGTTGTAATGCATTAGTATGTAATATTTCCCATTGCTTTTTGCAGGTCGATCTTATTAGACATTACCTGGAACAAAGCATTTAAATAACTTATTTCTGATGATATTAAATTCGATTCGGCGGTGATCACATTCAGGTACGGAACGATACCCTGTTTATATTGAAGTGTTACCACAAAGTAAACACGGCGCGCCATGTTTACATTTTTTTGCAAAAGCTGCAGATTATAGAAGTTGCCTTTGTAATTACCTAAAGCAGTAGCATACTCTTTATATATCTGTGATTTCAGGTCGACTGTATTCCAATCGATTATTTTCTGCTCCAACCGGGCTTTTTTCAGGTTATTGGTACGATAAAATCCGGTAAAGATCGGAATACTGAAAGATACGCCTACTAACTGGTTTGGATAGGATTTATCGAACAAATTAGAAAACTGGCTATTCTGAAAAGCCAGGTTATAATTATAAAAAGCTGAAAGCGTAGGCAGGAATGAATATTTATAATAATGAATGGTTTCATCCTGCAGATCATGTGCCGTTTTTACTTGCTGATATTCAATCCTTTTTTCATACTGCAATTGCTGCAAAGTATCGATATGGATATTTTGCTCCATTTCGGTGGTATCAAAACTTACATTGAATTGCTTTTGAGGCGGGTATCCCATCAATTGTTTTAACGCAGCATATTGTGGTATTACATTCTCATTGGCCTGTTTTAATTGCGCCATGGAGTTATTGAGCGTAATAGTGGCTTCTTCATAATCGGTCTCGTCAACTATACCACCTTTATATTGATGATAAGCATCACGAACGCTTTTGCCTAAACGAGCCGTATCTTCTTTCAAAACATTGATTTGCTCTAAGGTAAGCAGCACATTATAGAAAGATTTGCTTACTGACGAAACCAGGAATATTTTGGTGCTGTCGGTGACTTGTTGTGCCTGCTTAATATATAAGTTGGCACTCCTGGCTGCATACAAAAGGCTGGGGCTAAATATGGCCTGAGAAACGGAAACCCCGGGAATAAATGTATTCCGGTTAACCGAACTGCCTGAACTGCTTATAGCTCCCGAGGACCCGCTGGAAGATGTTTGAATATAATGATTCAATGTTCCCTGTGCATTAACTTGCGGTAGCCAACCTGACAAGCTAATGGCGTTGGTAGTTTTAGCGACATCAACATTGATCAATGCTTTGTTGATGCCCGGCTGATGCTGCATGGCGTAGTCAATACATTGCCTCAGTGTGAGGGATTCTGCTCCTGTACCCGTACTGTCCTTCACTATTACCGGCGCTAATAAATTGGTTTTGGTTGTATCCGGAGCGGTTACTGGCGGGGCTAATGGGCTGGTTGTTGTCTGTTGAGCATTGGATGTAGCTGCGCCAAAAGATAAAACCAGTGTGAATAATAGCAATCGGGGCCGGTTCTTGTTAAAAGTGAACTTTTTCATATTTAAAAACCCACCGGCTATTTTACAGAATTAATTCTCATAAAATATGTGTTGATAAAAGTAATAATATTATAATAATCAAAAGATTACATCCACAATATCACTAATACCATATCAGGCCAGATGTGTTTTGCAAAAATGGCAAAAACATATTTTGATTCAGGTAACAATTCTGTTAACGTATTATAATAAGATTAGAAGCCATAATATTGTTACTTATTACAAAAATCAATAGCAATTGAATTATTGATTCAATTGCTATTGATAATATGTTTTAAATAAGTGACTTAAGACCAGAACCCTTGCACAAAAAGCTGCTTCTTCTCACAGCCGTATTGTTGCAGCGCCTTTCTCAATTTATCGACAAACGTGTTGTTTCCTGCGACATAAAACAGGGTATTATCTATGGTGAGATATTTATCAATAAGCCAGTTCATTAAGGTATGATGGCCGTGCTGATCTTTGCGTGGCATTGCTTGAATATTTAATGGAAAATACTCGGGTAGTAATTTACGCTGTTCCTCATTATCCATCAGGATGGCTGCTGAGAAGCGACCCGATGGTATCGTCATTTGCTCTAATGCCAGCAAATGTCCCAGGCTGCTTTCATCACCTAAAGCTATGATAGCCGACGTTGCCGAAGGACTATGTTCTGTGCTTCGAATCTTTAAATAACTGACTGAATCACCTTTTGTCAATGTTTTGGCCCAATTACTGCCCGGCCCATTATGCCCGGCATCAATAAATAATGAACAGGTGGATGTTTCTGCATCCCAGCGGGAAGGTGTATAGTCACGATAAGTCAGATCGGCTACTTTAAATTTAATATAGGGTACAGCTGTCCAACTGGCTATATCTGCGTAAGGCAGGTGGAGATCGATCTCGATCATGGATGAGGCCTCCCAGGGGCGCACTTCTAAAATAGTTCCGGTTTGCAAAAAGCGGTCTTCAATAAGACGCCCGGCTTTGCTTTTCAATATTTGTATAGTAGACATTTCGATGTATTCAATTTTTATGAATACAAAGAAACTATCATAATACACCTAAAACAATGGAGATAGAATGGCAAAGATAGGACTATTCGCGGTAGTGCTGTCGAAATGCGATTGGAGTGACGCCGGTAACCTTCCTGAATAGCCTGGAAAAATAAGCGTGATCTTCATAACCTAATTCATAAGCAATCTCTTTAACCGTCAATTGACTATAATAAAGCAGCCGCTTAGCTTCCAGCATTATTTCGTGGGTGATCCAATAACTAACCGGCAGGCCCGTCACTTTTTTAAGCGATTCATTCAAATAGGATAAAGAAACATTTAACTTCTCTGCATAAACTGCAGGACTTTTAATTGTTTTATATTCGGATGCTAACTCCTTTCTAAACTCCTGGGTCAATTGCACCTTTCGGGATGGTTTATTTTCGATGGAAGTTGCGGTGCAATAACTTGAAGCAACCATCCCGGTAAACGCCTGGAGCAAGGAATACATGATGGGTCGGGCAAACGGAAATTCCTTCGCCTCCTCATATTTTTGCAAAACTAAATTGAGTAGCGAGTGATATTGGCTTATTTCCTCTTGGTTTAAATGTATGGGTTGCTGTAAGCTCAGCCCTTTTTCAAACACGTTTCGTTGTTCCATTGTCAACAAACCTGTGTCTACTGCCAGGAACCACCCTCCTGCTGCTTCGTTACTGATACGGTGATGCACTTGTCCCGGTAGAATATAATAAAGCGTACCCTCCTTAAACTTGATCGTCTGAAAATCGATCATTAATGTTGCAGAACCGTCAATCAATACAAAAAAGATGTAATGATCATCACGGTGTGCACCACGTGGTTCGTCTTCCTTAGGCTTACTGCCCGGGCCAAAAAACTCTATTTCGAGTCCCGAATCGACGCGTTCCTGGAGTTGATGTATAGGAATAACCGGCATGGCTCAAATGTAATGATGGATACGGTAAAAATGTATCAGTCTTCCCTACTTCTGTATAAATCGGTCTGCAGCCGGCCATCTAACTTTGACCTATCAAATAAAAGATAAAAACAATGGCAAAGACAATTTTTATAACAGGCGCTTCAAGGGGATTTGGAAAGATCTGGGCAGAAGCATTTTTAAAAAGAGGTGATAAAGTAGTAGCTACTGCACGTGATTTGAACTCTCTGAATGACTTAGTAAACACATATGGCGATAACATATTACCACTGCAACTGGATGTAAATGACCGTGATGCGAATTTTGCAGCTATACAAAAAGCAAAAGAGCATTTCGGGAGCATTGATGTGCTGATCAATAATGCAGGTTACGGTTTATTCGGTAGTATTGAGGAAACGAGTGAAAAAGAAGCCCGCGATCAGATGGAAACAAACTTTTTCGGTTTGTTATGGCTCTCACAGGCTGTATTACCTGTAATGCGCGAGCAGGGACATGGTCATATTATCCAACTTTCAAGTATATTGGGATTGGTTGCTGTGCCTGTATTGGGTATCTACAATGCTTCTAAATTTGCGGTAGAGGGCCTGGGTGCCACACTTGCAGCAGAAGTAAAAGGATTTGGCATCAATGTTACCCTGGTAGAACCAAACGGTTTTTCTACTGACTGGGGCAGTGCTTCGTCTGTACATACCGTTGGTATACCTGAATATGATGGTCTTAAAGCTGCTATGCAGGAAAGAACCGGAGGCGATTTCTTTGGCAATCCCGAAGCAACAACACCTGCAGTATTAAAATTAGTTGACAGCGAAAATCCGCCGCTGCACTTCTTCCTTGGTAAATATGGCTACCCAATGATCAAACAAGTTTACGAAAGCCGTTTTGCTGATTGGGATAAATGGGCAGAAGTATCTGCTGAAGCTCATGGTAAATAATAAATGGTATTTTAATGACACGGTCTGCATTGGTTTTCAGTGCAGACTGTTTTACTTTGTATAATTATGCAACACTTTAAAAACCTGGTGGATATGCACCGATTCAGCGGTTTCCCAATGCCCGAAAACCCGTTGTTTAGCGTTTACCGCTGCAACAAAACCTGTACGCTGGGTGGCAGGGAGTTTACATCTGATTTTTATATGATCGGGTTTAAAAAACTGAAATCAGGTGTGGTGATGTATGGACGGACAAGGTACGACCATGATAACGGCAGCATGATATTTGTAAAACCACGGCAAATCATCGAGTTTCAAAGCGTAGAATATGAAGAAGATGCTTTCATTATTTTTATTCATGAAGATTTTCTGAACGGTCACGCTTTACATGATGAAATGTCCAGATATGCTTTTTTTGATTACGAAGCTAACGAGGCATTACACCTATCGCCTAAAGAGGAAGAAACCATTTGGGATCTTTTTTATAAGATAGATGCCGAATACAAAGCCAATACCGATGAATTTAGCCGTGAGATCATATTAACACATGTCGATTCGATGCTGAAATATTCGCAGCGATTTTATAAACGTCAATTTATCAATCGTGCTGAATTATCGGGCAAAACTGTTTCCAAATTCAATAATGCGCTAACTGCTTATTTCGATAAAGGGTTATTGCAAACCAAAGGTTTGCCTACTGTAAACGCCATGGCATCTGAACTGAACTTATCTGCAAGATACCTAAGTGATTTACTAAAGCAGGAAACAGGTAAAACGGCTATCGAACTGATTCATATCTTTCTTGTTAACGAGGCTAAGAATCTATTAATAGGCGAAAAACAGAATGTATCTGAGATAGCTTACACACTGGGGTTCGAGAACCTCCCCTATTTTTCGAGACTGTTCAAAAAAGAAACCGGACTGAGCCCTAACCAGTTTAAAAAGCAATTGGTAAATTGATCGCATGAATTTTGCTGATCGTGTTATCCAATTCAACCGGGAACTAACCTATACCGGTGATCCTCTTCCCAATGGCATCCGTATTATGAACCCCTTCAGGGAACATGACGATGTAATGGGGATTGTTGAAGCTTTTTACCATAAATATTATAACGACAACAATAAACGGCACATCATCCTGGGTATAAACCCGGGTAGGTTTGGCGGCGGATTGACGGGCATTCCATTTACTGACCCAAAACGTCTTATAAGCGAGTGTCATATACCTTATACCGGCAAATCATCGCATGAACCATCATCTGTATTTATTTATGAAATGATTAATGCATATGGCGGTCCGGAGGTTTTTTATAAAGATTTCTATATCAATTCGCCTTGCCCGCTTGGATTTACCTCTATCGACAACAAAGGAAAAGAAACCAACTACAATTACTACGATAGCAAAGAATTAACTAATGCTGTTTTGGGCTTCATGATAGAAAATATCCACAAGCAGATCGACTTAGGTATTAAAACCGATACCTGCTTTTGTTTCGGAACAGGCAAAAACGAAAAATTCCTGAGGAAACTAAACGATGAGCACAAATTCTTCGGTAAGATCATTCCGCTGGAGCATCCGCGGTTTATTATGCAGTACAAAACCGCATCGAAGCAATTATATATAGATAAATATCTGGAGGCTTTCAGAAGTGTGTTGGACTAATAATTAGACCTGGTTGTACCGGTTAAAAGTTCGCCAATACTTGTCTTTATAGATATCATAATCAATATTGAGTCTGTTACTATACGTTGATTTAATTTGTTCCAGAGTTTTTGATGGCTTTCTGAAATCCCTGCATGCAAAATATATCTGTCTGGTATTTTCTGCTGTTTCTCTTCCAATATTGATATAGCCCTCAAAGTCTTTCAGATCTTCCATGATTTTGTCTTCAATGCTTCCTAGTAGACTGTAGGTGTCTTCATCTGGCATACCGTTATTTTCACCATCGTATTTAATTTCAATACTCAAAATCCATGGATGTGAAGCTTTGCTCTCCCATTTTAAAACATCAGAGTTGATCATCGCAAAAGCCGGATTACCATTTTCCAACGTTGCGGAGTACGAGGAATAAGAGTCATTTTCTGTATCGCGCCTAGTGTCCTTGTAACGTTCAATAAATTCCTTTTGTCGCCAATGCAAATAATCTTTTAATTTACTTATCGGTATCAATTCATTTTCGGCATTGTCTTTTCCGATGATAGATATACTGTCTATTGTTTCAACTAGCTCTAATTCACCTAAATAATTTTCAAGAAAAATATTTGTGCCTACTACTATGTTATTTTTATTTTCTTCAATATAATCACTATAAACAATCGTCAAATCAATTTCGTCGGGATAGCCCACATGTTCGATCGGATAAAAACTCAAGCTTTCACTATTAAATTTATGCCCTGCCATTTGGATGTCAACACCTTTAATATCCATTGTCGGCTTAAGCGCTGTAAACTTCCAGCCATCGATTTTCGGGGCTGAACTAACAAGCTCTTCGACAAAAACTATATTCCTGACTGTACCATCTGCTGTGATTACTAATTCGCATGTGTGCTCATCAACCATTCCCGTCAAATAGAAAAACCCTTGTTTTAGTTCATTTAGTTTGGGTGATAATTTGTCAAAAAAAACCTCCTCAAAATCTCCTCTGTTTTTTATTACATTAAAAAAGGGCCTTTCATTGGTTCGGAACCAATTCCAAAAGTCTTCGTAAGATTTGATTGCTTCTGTCTTTTTGCTAAACAGATTTTTAATAAAGTTCATGATGTGATAAGTATTTATAGTAACTCAAAGAAACTCTTTCTTTTCTGAATTTCCGAGAGTGTATTATAAATTTCAGTCGATTATTATTGTATATTATAGCTTATCTATCCTCACCCATTTCATACCTGCGGCTTCAGCGGATACTGTTCCTGCTTCGCCATCTTCAAATACCAGGCAATCTTTCGGGTCGATATTTAATAATTCGGCAGCTTTAAGGAATGGATCAGGATGTGGTTTGCCCTGATCGGTTTCTCCTGCACATACCATTACCTCAACCAAATCGTATATGCCAAGCACTTTTAATGTCTTTTCAACCGCGGGGCGTTTACTGCCGGATACTACGCCAATCCTTACCTTCTGTACGTGGTTTTTCAAATGCTCCACTACATGCACCACAGGAAGTGTATTCTCAATATAATGATCCAGGAAGAGTTTATATTTCAGATCTACAAACTCCTGCGGGTCAAATGAAATATTATATCTTTTATTAATCTCTTCAATTACTTTTATAACCGGCCAGCCAGCTAGTTCGTCAATGATATCTCCTTCAATTTTATGGCCCTTATCAGCAGCAACCTGAATGTAGGTTTCCTTATGTGCGCCCATGTTATCAGCAAGGGTACCATCGCAATCATATAAGTAAGCTTTATACCCCTGGCTAAGATTGGTTAACTTTTCAAGTTTGTTGTTGATTTCGTCGAAAGAGGCAGTCATATCTTCTAAAACTTCAAATAGGTGAAAAACAAAAAAAGCTCCAACTATCGTCAGAGCTTTAATTTTCGTCGGGGTGGCAGGATTCGAACCTGCGGCCTCCACATCCCAAATGTGGCGCGATACCGGGCTACGCTACACCCCGTCGGGGCTGCAAAAGTAAGATTTAATCTTTTCTCCGCAAATATTTTTTAAAAAAAGAATATCTAAATTTTATGTTAATAATATCCTCTTCGGTTTACATTCTGATCTTCATTTAGTTACACGGCCAATACCAAATTGATCTCCTGCCTTAATTGCTTTACTATTATTAAAATCTATCTCAACCATCTTCTCGCTTCCCACATTATTGTTAAACTCGTCTTTAAGCGTGGTTAGTATTTTCCGGGTTTTTACATCGATAACCTCACCGCTCGACGGGTAAGCATATTTGCCATCTAAACTAAAAGTTATCCATCCCGGCATATCCTGCAACGGTATTGTCGTCAACTGCTGATAAGGCGCTTTGGCGCTAAAAACATGCATACGCATATTAAAGCCATCGCAGAGCCATAATTCCTTTTCGTCAGGTGTAAGACCAATGCCGTGACTGGGATTGCCGTGGCGACGTACCGGCCCGGTCGTCCAACCCTCTACCTCAATATGAGCTATCTTTTTGCGGGTTTTCAGATCCCCAACCTCAAAACCAAGCAGACTATCAACAGTAACGAATGCTTTTGTATCCTTTCCGTTAATGGTAAATGGCCTGATAAAATTATTAAAGGGTCCAATTTTTCCACTTATCTCATTAGTCTTCGTATCCACAACCGTTAACCATGTCGATCCTATGTCGTCAAGATAAACATGATTACCGGACAAGCTATAAAGCGTATTATGTGATCTTTTAAATCCATCAACCTTTTTGATGATCTCGCCCGTTTTGCAATCTAATACATTCCACACCTTTCCCTCCAGGTAAGGTAAATACATGGTTTTACCATCAGGGGATATGGCCATCCGGTCGCAGCCGCCTTCAATCATTTTGTCCCATATTATTTTTCCGGTAGAAAGATCAATACGTTGCAATGATTCTAAAGTGCTTATATAAATGCTATTCAACGGAATACTAACTGCAATCCCCTTCACATTGGATGGCTTGCCATTAGGATGAAGTCCACGCGTCATGATCCTTTTCACAAAGCGATGACCATGATCCATGTCAAAAACTAATAGCCCATGTCCACCGTAGCCCAAATAATCGCGAACGCCAGGCACAGCAACGAAGAGATAATGGCCAGATAAGGGCTGATCTTTCTTGTTTGAGTCTTTCATTGCTGTAAAAAGCAACGCAAGAAAGCACATTAATAATGCAAAAAGGCAGTTTTTGATACGCATAGGTTCGATAGGATAAGTGATAACCAAACTTAACAAACCCGGATGAAATAATCAGGATTAAAACGAAATGCTTATGTTTTTAAACTGAATGCGATTGCCTCCTTTTCCATTGCGTTAATTTTACGCAATAGATTTGGACTTTTAAGCTTTATCATTATCTTGTTGCACCAAATTATAAACCAAAACATGCAACATCACACGCTGGCCTCCAAGCCACACTACCCTATTCTAGACGGTCTGCGCGGCGTAGCGGCCGTAATGGTAGTTATATTTCACACACTTGAACCGCTTTCTACCAGTCACCTCGACCTGATGATGAACCACGGCTATCTTGCAGTGGATTTCTTTTTCTTGTTGTCAGGTTATGTTATCGGATATGCCTATGACGACCGCTGGGATAAAATGACCCTCTGGGGTTTCTTCAAACGACGTCTCATCCGGTTGCAACCTATGATAATCATTGGCATGGTCGTCGGTGCAATATTTTTCTATTTCCAGGACTCACCTGCCTTTCCTCTTGTTCATACTGTGCCGGTTAGTAAATTGCTGATCGTAATGATCATTGGCTGCACACTTATTCCAGTGCCCATGTCAATGGACGTTCGGGGCTGGCAAGAAATGCATCCGCTTGATGGACCGGGTTGGTCGCTCTTTTTCGAGTACATTGCCAATATCCTGTATGCTTTATTCGTACGCAGGTTTTCCAAAACGCTGCTGACCATACTGGTTGTTATATGCGGTATCGCACTGATCCAATACACTGTCACCAGTCAGACAGGGGATGTCATCGGTGGCTGGTCTCTTGATCCGCTGCAACTTCGTATCGGCTTCACCCGCATGATGTATCCTTTCTTTGCAGGCTTGTTATTACGGCGCGTTGTGAAAGCCGGCGATATTAAGAATGCCTTTTTCTGGTGCACAGTGTTGCTGGTTGTGTTCTTTTCTATGCCACGCATTGGCGGGGCAAAAGACCTTTGGATGAACGGTCTTTATGAGTCGCTTACCATAATTTTCATATTCCCTCTTATCGTTTATATCGGCGCCAGTGGAAAACTGATAGGCGGATTTGCAACAAAATCGTGCAAGTTTTTGGGCGAAATCTCTTACCCGCTTTATATCACACATTATCCGCTTATTTATACTTATTGGGCCTGGATATCCAGGAATAAAGTCACCACCTTTCCGCAAGCCGCACCATGGGCAGCAGTCGTTTGGGTATCAGCTATAACGTTGGCATATTGCTACCTTAAATTTTATGATGAACCGGTAAGACGCTGGCTGACAAAAAGGTTTGGAAATGCGTGAGAAACGAACGCAGGTTATATTCACCGGAGGAAGCCTGGTGACGTTTGGCCCGTAGCCGAAAGATACGTGAAGACGGTAATTGAGCTGACCTTTGGCGGTTTGATCGTCGATATAGGCCTGGAACAATTTGGCGGGCCAGGCGTCCATTCCCGCGATGTATTCGAAATCCCGGAAACTGTTATGGTCTAGGTTTTGCTTCATGATTTTCTGATTTTGTTGGAGCAAATAATGCTTCCGTCAAAATCAAAAAAGAATGCATCCACCCCGGATACACCTGCAAAAAAGGCGCCTTCCATCTCAAAGAAGGCGCCGGTTAATCAACTATAAATCTCCGCACTCGTTATGCCGCGGTATCCTAACGATAGGCAGAAAGCATAAACTGCGTTCTTTCCATCCATGCCTGATCCACACCTTCATACCGTGTATCTACACTGCCGCCGCTTAAGTCACAAAAGGTGTGATAACCGTTATTGCTGGTCGTTTTTAAATTTGTATTGATGAAATCAATGTTTTGCTGGGCGTAGTCAAGCCAGGCGGTATTGCCGTCACGTTCATACAGCCTGATCATAGCCTGCGAACCCCAGACACACCAGGCCGGGTTGACGCGCTGGTCGGTGGTGTTGAAAATATAAACGTGGTGCGTGCTGCTCCAGAGCGTTGTATTCATGGCACTGCCGAGGCTCTGCGCCTTAGTGACATAAGTATTGTCACTCAAAACGGAGGCATACAATAATTCTGCCTCGATCATGATAGCATTATCATAGGTAAATTTTGCGGTTTGCTTAACGCCGCTGGCGTCGAATTCCCACACAAATAAACCGGAAGTGCTATCGTACAAGTTGCTCAGCAACCAGCTCATAGTATTTTGAGCCCAGGTTTTGTAAGTAGTATTGCCTGTGATCTGGTATAAACGCAGAAATGACTGTACTGCCAATCCATTGGTTTGCGTGGGCTTTACGGCCCCTGTACCCGTTTTTTGTAAAAACCCACCTCCGTTTGATGTAGTCCATAAGCCGCTGTTGATCATCCAGTTCGCGACAGATTGTGCAGAGGCCAGGTAGTTGGCTTTGGTAGTTCCGGAGGTGACCGCGTACGCATCCAGATAGGCATTGATCGTTACCCCCGCATCATCAACATATTTGTCGCCGCCTGCGCCTGTCCCATCCAGGTTTGCCGCCGAAAAATAACCGCCAATGCCGGATCCGAAATCCCACATGTGGTACATCCAATTGTAAGTGCTGTCCATCCATGAACGAAACCGTGCGTCATTGCCATAAGTTGGGTTTACTGCTGCCGCATCTGCGTAGATTTGACTCGTGTTGTACCATTCATATGCACTGCTTGCCTCTGTGGTTGTGTTTCCTTTACAACTGAAATAAGGGGACAAAATGTTACCCACAATAAAATTATGGGTGTTTTCAGCATTAGTGTAATAAGCAGAGCTTGAGTTTAGGTTTCGCTGCTTAGATACTGGAATCCTGGCGTTGTTTGTCTGTACAGCCTGTTCTTTGTGACATGCCGACAAGATTAACATCCCGATTAAAATTGCCGGTTTTCTGAGTAGATAATTTGGTTTCATTTGGTTTTAATTAAAATTTATTTGTAGTAATGTATATACAATTTAAATTCAATAATATTCCTAAAACCTCTCTAAAGTCTACATCCTGCTCAATCTTGCATACAATTCTGCTATACAGTCTTCATCCATCAGCCATTTATGTTTTGCTATTTCAACTTTCTTTGCGGTCCAGTCGTGTGAAATAAAACCATTGGCATCACGGCCATTTTTCCATGCATAATCCAGATCATGGTGTATGGCATTAATGTATTTTGAATTTTTATCGATCCTGTAAAGTGACTCATATCCCCTGAATAATACGGTTACAAACCATGGCAGATCAATTTTCATTTCAAGATTTGGATCATGTTGCTGGCCATGGTAATAATCGTATGAAGCCTTTGCTGCATCTTGCGCATCATGCAAATACTTTTCCTGCTTTGTAAACCGGTATAGTAGTGCTCCCGCCTCTATTACTGATCCGGTATTATAGGTGTAAAAAGTCGCATTAATGCTCCCGTCTTTGGTTTTTTTATCGTTATAAAATAATCCGTTTGGTGCTTTAAGGTTGGTCTGCATCCAATTATAAAAGCGCTCTCCCCAATCCAGGTAAGTTTTATCGGAAGTAGCCTCATACAGTTTTAACGCCACAAGCAGGGCCATGCCGTTACTACAGGCTGGCTTTTGATCATGATGCCCTTCAAGCCAATACACGCCGCCACCCAATTCGTCGGTCCAGCCGCTGATGATAAAGTTAAATGCCAGTTTAGCCCGGTCAAGGTATTGCGGCTTTTTGGTGTTCAGGTAAGCCTCTGCATACTCTATACCAACGAGTCCGTTATCATCATAATATCTGTCTGACTTTTCCATCGCAGGTGGATACGCCTGGTAACCCGGAGGTTTGCGGGAAGTATCTTTATAAGCTTCCATACCAATTACTAATGAATCAAGATATGGTAAGTATTCGCGACGGGCTGACGGATTATGCAGCAAGGCGTTTGTCGCCGACACCATGCCAGAAAAGGGCCACAAAAAACTTACTTCTTTTACCTTAACCGCGCTGCCTTCAACGTAATCGACCTTGCCGGTGGTATCCTTTGGAAAGTATTCGAGAAAAAGCCCCCGATATCTATTAACCCGGTAATGCTTCCATATCTGGCTATACATAAACTGTGCCCTGGATAAACAGGTTTTTCTGTCCGTCAAATTTTGTGCGTTGACTGATGCTGACAAAGCAAAAATCAGTGTTGACAATAACGAGAAGCTACGTATCGTATGTTTTTTTTTCATGGTAAAGATGTTTGAAGGATTGTCTGTTATTGATTTGACGGCGGCGGAATTTTTATGCCCCATTTCTTGTTAGGCTCCTTGCCCATTTCAAAGTTTAAAGTACCGCCGTTCATCAATTTGTCCCTGAGCATCCAGCAATTTTGAAGTGTTGAGCCATTGAATGAAGCGGACTGAACATAAATACTCTCCGCAGAATTATTTTTTGTTTGTAATGTCAGCTTATGACCATTGCTTAACTTGATATCTACGCGATCAAAAAACGGACTGCCGAACTCGATGATCGGCTGGTTGTCTGTAAAACCCTTGACATCAAACAAACCCAACGCAGTCATCGCATACCAGCCGCCCATCTGGCCCTGGTCCTCGTCCTGGCCATAGCCATATCCATGGATTGGGTCGCTTCCGTAGAACCCATCACAAATTTCACGTGTCCATTTCTGCGTAAGCCATGGACTGCCTGAGAAGTTGAACAACCAACTGATGTGCAGGCACGGTTCATTACCATGATTGTAAATAGAACTTACGCCTGCAAATGCGTCGATAGTTTTACCGCCGCCAAATCCCTGGTCTTTTGATTTTTCGAAGATATCATTCAGGTGGCTGTTAAAATACTCCTTTCCTTGCAGCGAGATCAATGCAGCAGGGTTCTGTGGAACAAACAAAGTATACTGCACCGAATTACCTTCCTGGTAACCGCGCCATGGAGCATACGGATCAAATTTGTCTATGAATTTCCCGTCAGCTGTTTTTGGCTCGATCAGCTTGTTCTCCGGGTTATAAAGCAGCCGCCAGCCGTTGGAATACTTCATCAATTTTTGATAATCAGCGGGTTTGCCAAGCGACTTCGCCATCTGCGCCGCAGCAAAAGCGCTGAAGCTATATTCAAGCGTGTGTGAGGCGGAAAAATCAGAGCCCGTCGAGTCCGTTATGAAATCACCACCTTTATATTCCAGGAATGGCACATATCCGTATTTAACAAAAGCTTTGACGTCCATCTTTCCCGAGCCAAATTTCCGGTTGCGCCATTCCAGCTCGTTGGCACGAATTGCCCTGTAAGCTTCGTTTACATCATAATCCCGAATGCCAGCCTGGTATGCAGCAGCAATAGCCAGTCCGACGAAATTGGTACCTACGCCCGAAACGTATTCACTGTTGGCCACGCCGTCACCGAACCAGCCCTTGTCGCGGTAAAGCTGTAGCTGCGTGTGAATAAAGTCTTCATAAAAATCCGGGTAGGCCAATGACCATAGTTGAGTCAAATCCCAATATCCGCCCCAGATCGCATCGGTATTGATAAAGTTATACAGTTTGCCGCTTGGTGAACGTTTAAGATGCCCGATCTTGCCTTCATGTTGCGGGTAATCTCCGTTTATATCACTGGCGACGCCTCGTCCCAAAAGTGCATGATATAATCCTGTGTAGAATTTAACAACCTCTGGTTCGTTTTTACTTTGAACAGTGATTTTTCCTAATTCTCTTTCCCAGTTTTGGATGGCAAGTTTCTTCGCCTGATCAAAGTTTAGCTTGGTGGCTTCTTTCATTAAATTCAGCTTTGCATTCGCCTCGGATGTATAGGAAAGACCTACTTTGATCTCGATCTGCTCGCCTTCGCTTGTTTTGTAGTTAAGGAATAACCCTGAGCCCCGCCCGCTTTCTTTTCGTGAATTTTCATGAATGGTATTGTCAACGAATGAACCAACGCTTTGAGGTGCTTTACTTAACTCGCCGTAGATGAACATCGATACTTTTCCATCCGGGTCATATTTCTGAACATATTTCGGATATGTTTCAACGAACCCGGCGAAATGTGTGTTATCGATCATATGAATTTCGGCGTTCCTTACCGGGCCGCTCTCTCCCTGTACGTGGCCAATGTCAAATATCAGGTGAGCTTCATCGCTCTTTGGAAAAGTATACCGGTGAAATCCCACCCGTTTTGTGGCTGTTAGTTCGGCCGTAATATTATAATCATCAAGCAGCACTTTATAATATCCGGGTACAGCTACCTCATTTTTATGATCAAACTTAGAACGGTAACCCGATCCGGGGGTATCCAATCCTCCCGGGCGTACCTTCAGCGGGCCTACCGTTGGCATAAAGCTTACGCCACCAACCTGCCACTCGTGAAAATGTACGAAACCCTCTATTGAGTGATGACGGGGATCGTAGCCAACTACCTCCCACCCTTGCGCATTTCCGTAATGTCCGTTTGTTGATGGCGCCAGCTTGGCCATACCTTCCGGCACAGCGGCAGGTGTAAAAAAGAACCAGCGGCTATTTGCTGACCCTATTTTCGGGTCAACATACCTGCTCAAATTTTGTGCAGTTCCCTGCATGGCAAGTAATATAACCGATAAAGCAGTACAGGCGATCTTTGTTATTTGTCCTGACTTTTTTCTGTGTAGCATCTTCATAGGTTTATTTATATTTTGATAAAAGCACCTGGACACGCTGCATCCAGGCCTGATCTACCCCCTCCATATTACTATATTTTCCTGCGCCATCCAGCCCCGCATATTGGTAATAGCCATTATTAGCCTGATTTAGCAAAACGATATTGATCTTATCGATATTGGCCTTGGCGTAAGTCAGCCAGGTACTGTTTCCATCCGCTTCGTACAGTCTTATAAACGCCTGGGATGCCCAACCGCAATAGCAAGGATTAAGCCGGATATCGTTCGTGTTAAAAATGAAAGCATTATAGGTTGAGTTATACAATGTTTTGATCATCGCGTTGCCCAGGGCCTCTGCTTTGGCCAGATAGGTATTATCATTCATTGCTTTTGCCCACAACAGGTCGGCCTCAAGCATGATCGCGTTGTCATAGGTAAATTTATAAGTATCCTGAGTACCGTTACTTTCAATCTGCCAGAAATATAGTCCTGTGCTGCTTTCATACATTTTGGTGTTCAACCAGGTGTTAACCTGCACTGCCCAATCATGATAGACAGACTGACCGGTAATTTGATAGAGACGCAGGAACAATTGCAGTGCAACGGCGTTTGATTGTGTCGGCTTAACCGTTTTCTGTGTGCTCCACCAAAATCCGCCTCCAAAAGTGTTATCCCAAAGCCCGCTGTTGATGAGCCATGTGGCACAGTTTTCTGCCGCAGTTAAATATTGCGTTTGGGTACTGCCCGACGTTACATCGTATGCTGCCAGGAATGCTACACCCGTAAGTGAATTGTCGTCCACATACTTATCGCCAGCCGCACCTGAGCCATTAAGGTTTGCAGCCGCAAAATAGCCACCATTGACATCATTTTTATCCCATAGGTTCTGCAGCCAGTTGAAGGTGTTATTCATACCTGCTACATAAGATTGATCGCCGTTTGCCACCATGGCCGCATCTGCGTAAAGTTGACTGGCATTATACCACTCAAATGCTCCCGTTGTGTTGGTTGTCGTGTTTACCCTATAGCTGCCGTATGACGTTAAATAAAAATTCGAAATAGAGTTATGCGTGCTTTTGGCGTTGTTTAGATAGGACGAAGTCGCCGGGGGCGGTGTTCCGCCATGGTTAGTTGTAGTATCCGTAGTGTTTGGCACCGGGGTAATATGCGTTTTTGAACAGGACATTAATAATATGCTCATAACCGCGCAGTAAGCCAACAATTTCATTTTCATATAGATCGGTATTAAACACGCCCGCCCTGTTTGCAGGCAGGCGTGTTTTCAATATTACAAATTAATTAAATGCTGTAGCCGTATGCATATATGGGCCTGAAGCCTGGAAATAAACGTCTGCTTTCACATTATGCGTATCAGCAGCGGCCGGGAATTTATACGTATTGTTCCATTGATCATTTGTTGCCGGTACCAGGTAAAAATAAGGTGCCGCCTGGCCCGCCGGATCAACGTTATTGGCATTGGTACTGCCCCACCATTCATCGCCAGCAGAAGTATGCAGGATAAACTTATACCGCTGATCTCTTCCCCACGAGAACTGGTAGAATGTTACCGGTATTTTAGGATTTTCCCAGGTACCGTTACCGATATAGCTCAGCGAACCAATCTCCGAGTTATAGGCCGACATATACAAACCAATCGCACTGATACTTACTACATTGGCTGACAAAGTATTTAAATTGGCTGTTATCCGGTAAGCTGCCTTTGCTGCAGAAATAGTGGTCGTTGAATTACCAACCTGCAAATTGCCTTGTCCGTCAATGTAGTATTTGTTTCCTGTGCCATCAACCTTATCCATTAATTGATAAGTTCCGGGCTGAAGCGAGGTATATATTTCAAACACTCCCAAAGATGCTTGCTTCATGGCCAGCGCCTTGCTTGCATCTGCGCCACCCTCTGTAGCAGATCCGGTGATATAAAGGGTCGTTGGCAACTCGATTGGCCTGGTCACGGCTATGGTTCGCGATTGGCTGCTGAGTTTGGCATTGTAGGCCAAAGAAACCATGACGGTCCACTTCAAAGTGCCGGAACTAAGTTGCGCTATCCCTGCAGCCTTTGCCACCTGATTTAAAGTATCCTGACTGATGGTTGCCTGGTTCTGTACACCTTTGCCATCGGAAAGGGCCTTGTAGATTGGGTGACTGAAGTCACCATCTGCTTTATCGAATAGCACTTCATAAAGCACCGGGTTAGTACTATTGACAGCAGCCCATTGAAATTGGACGTTCCCTCCGCCTGCTTTCAGGTCAAAGCTGGCCTGGTCATTAGGGGCGGTCAGCGACGATACCGGGCTGACATTGGTATTCAGCGGATGGGAATCCTTCTTGCAGGACGGCAATAGCAGTATGGCCGATAAAGCCACTATTGCAAATTTCAATATCGATTTCATATGCTTCTCTTTAATTGGATTGTTAATAATTAGGGTTTTGGGTTAGCGCTTTATCGAGGTTCAATTCACTCAAAGGGATCGCCCACAGATAATCACGATTAGGGTTGAAGGTGCGTTTCTGGGCACGAATATAACCGTTATCTGTTGATGGATCGCCCGAAAACTGTGCGCCATGTACATAGCCGTTCAATACCGTGTTGGCCAGTTTCCACCTTCGCAGGTCATCAGTTCTCAATCCTTCCAGGGCCAGTTCAACCCTGCGCTCGCGGCGAATGATGACCGTCATGTCGGTATTGCCGGGGTAATTCAAAGCATTAGGATCGGTAAACCCTGCCCTGGTGCGCAATGCCCCAATTGTTTGGGTCCAAACTGTCGCATCCATCTGCCCCAGGGCATTTTTTGCTTCAGCATAATCCAGCAGTATCTCGGCATAGCGGAACAAGTGCAGGTTATTGCCCGACTGGTAATTGGCCAAAGCGCTCGGGTCAAAATATTTTCTCCAGTAATACCCTGTCGGCGACGAGCTTTCTGAGTTTCTGCTGTATTCGTCTAATCCCGGCTGTGTGGGATCGCTTCCGGGTTTAATGTAAATAGTCTTACTCGGTCCATTAATACTTCCTTCGTTGTTCCATTGATAGCCATCGTAAACGACTGTCGCTGTTAACCTTGGATCACGATTGACATAAGGGTTAGCCTCTGTATATCCTGAACCTGCTTGTGTAATGCTGTCGCCGTTCAGCATGATATAATCGTTCACCAACTCCTGTGTTGGAGCGAGGGCACTTACGCGGCCGCCAACAGATCGCGGAGCAAAATCCCAATAGTTGCTCCAGGTGCGGGTAGTTGCCGGAACATATTGCAAAGAAAGGATCGATTCGTTATTCGTCTTGTTCGTAGCCGGGTCATTGAATAAGTTCTCATAGTTGGGTGCCAGGGAATAAGATCCGTTAGTGCCTCCCATTAATGCTTCACAGGTAGTAACCACGTCAGCCCATTTATTTTGATAAAGCAGTACCCTTGCTTTTAAGGCAAGCGCAGCGCCTTTGGTGATCCTGCCATTTTCTGTACTGGCCAATTGGTCCTTTGTGGGCAATGCAGAAGCGATGGCATCCATTTCACTTACAATAAATGCGTAAACCTGCGCCTGCGGAGTCCTGGTCTCGGTTTTTGCCTCGTCCTCACTAACATTATCGTTTATCAGCGGAACATCACCATACCATTTGGTAAGGTTAAAATCTTCAAAAGCCCTGATGAATCGCACTTCCGCCTTTACACGTGCAAGTGAGGCAGCATCTAAAGTTTTATTCTGATCTACATATGCCAGGAATTCATTACAGGATTTTATCGCCGTGTAATAAGTTGTCCAGTCACTCAGGAACTCTCCGGTCTGCGAATTCGCAGTGCCGCTGGCAATCAGCAGCAGATCACTGTTGTTTGCGGAATAAGCATTATCTGAAGTACCTTCCAGGTTAAAATAAAGGTTACTATTGTACATCAGGCTGTAGTTATTATTCAAAGCATTATAAACGTTGGCGCTGGTTGTCCAGAAGTTCAGGATCGAATACTGATCATTTGGTGCAATGTCCAGCTTTTTGCATCCCAGGGCCAACATTGCCGCCAGGGATATGATCGAAATATTTCTAAATATTTTCATGATAATTTCTGATTGATATTTTTAAAAAGTTACATCAAGGCCCATCCCGTAAAATTTAGGCAGCAGGTAAGCCCTTGCACTGTTTGACGCATTTGAGCCGCCTACACTGTTATCAAACTCTGTAGTTTCAGGATCCATAAAATTCAGCTTTGAAAGCGTCAGGATATTCTGGCCTATTACTGAAACACGCAATTTTTGAATGCCTATTTTTTGCGTCAAAGTTGGTGGCAACGTATAGCCAATGTTCAAATTCTTCAGCCTGATATAGGCAGCATTAAAGGCATACAGGTTTGAGCCGGTTCTCCAGTTATTGGTATTGGATGGCGAGCCGATAGTTGCCAGTCGCGGAAAACGGGCGTCTGTATTTTCAGGCGTCCAGAAATCAAGCTGATGATCGTATAAAGTCTGACCATAGTCGTAATGGAAAGGTTCAACCAACTCCCCTCTCAGGAACTCGGTTCTTTGACCAACGCCCTGGATGAACGCGGTCAGATCAAACCCGGCATAGGCGATCCTGTATGTAAAACCGAATGTATAATGCGGGAATGGGTCGCCGATAAATGTCTGGTCTTTCGAATCTATTTTTCCGTCCCCGTTCAAATCCTTAAATTTCAGGTCACCCACACCAACAGTGGTGCCTGCCGGGTGAGGATAGCTGTTTACATCACTTTGATTCTGATAAAAACCATTGGTTTGATAGCCGTAGTATTCTGTTATAGGATGCCCAACCGCCCTGATCAATTGCCATACGTCCTGCTGATAGGTAAACTGTTGTGCCTTGCCGGTCAGTTGCAGCAAAGTATTTTTGGTATTGGCAATATTCGCGCTGAAGCTTTGAGTAACTTTACCAGTTTTCAAGGTATAGGTTAGTTGAAATTCCCATCCCTGGTCACGTACCTTAGCTACGTTTGCAACCGGCGGATTTGCGCCAAATAAGGCAGGCACATCAAGCGGCCCTTGCTCGATATCACTGGTGACTTTATTGAAATAATCGATAGAGCCGGTCAGTTTATTATTAAAGAAACCAAAGTCTGCGCCCACGTTAAAGGTAGCTGCACGCTCCCAGGTCAGCAATTCATTCGATAAATTAGTACCAGCACCTCCCTGTAATACATTACCAAAACCATAGGCAGCAGGGTAATTGAAATAGGTGGTTTGATAAGTATAATTACCGGCTGTTTGGTTGTTACCTACTATACCATAAGTCACCCTCAGCTTCAGATTGTTCATGGTTTTGCGAATGTTTTCCATGAATGACTCGTCTGAGATCAGCCAGCCTGTATTTACCGAAGGGAAGAATCCGTTCCGGTGTCCCTTAGCGAATTTGGAAGAAGCATCATCCCGGAAAACGAAATCAAGAAAATATTTGCTCTTATAATCATAGTTGATACGCCCGAAAGCAGATAACAGACTATTCTGATCTACCGCCAGGCTATTGTAAGAATTGGTAGCGTCGATCAGGGTGCCTGTTGTAGAAGTACCGAACGTGGGGTCTGTCAGTGTCTTCTGAAGCTGGAAGCCACGTTGATAATAATTTTCGCTCGAGACGCCCAAAGTCGCGCTGAAATGATGATCCTGGTGAAAGGTCTTATCGTAAGAAGCATACAACTGTGTATTGAAGGCATTTGATTTGGCGTTGTTATCAAAAGTGGTCAAATCATTCCCATAAACGCCGGCAGGAAGATAATTCACTTGAGTTCTTCTGAAGAAATTACCATTATTCTGAATCGTTCCGCCGAATACACCGGTCAACTTCAGCTCCTTGGTTATGGTCAGCGTGCCATTCAGGTTTCCGAATATCCGGTCGTTATCCGCCTGGTTCCAGCCACCTTGTTTCAAAACTCCATATTCATTATACTGAGAAGCAACAGGGTTAGTTAAAAAATTCCCCTTTGCATCGGTCCAGCTATAATTGGCAGGCACACGGTTTGCATCGGCTATAATGTTGTTGTCACCAACACTGTTCGTTTTATTCCGTGTTTTGGTATACTCCAATATGCCATTGAATTTAAATTTACCGATCACGCTGGTTTGGTTCAGGCGGAAATTATATTTCTGGTAACCGAAATCACTGCCTTGCCCGCCATTACCAATAAAATTGCTCATCTGATCCTGGTAACCGCCAGAAATAAAATAGCTATTGGATTCACCGCCGCCGCTGATACTCACGTTTTGAGTTTGCAGCGGTGCATCGTATATCAAGTGCTGGATATCCCAGGTGCCGTTACCCTGCGCCTGCAATTGTTGGATCTGTTCAGGCGTATAAGCCGGCGGCAACCCCGAATTTTCCAAAGCCTCATTCCGGTAATATGCATTATCTGCCGCGCTTACTTTATGCACCAATACGTCAGGCACCTGCCAGCCATAGCTTCCGTTGTAGTTCAATGTGGCTTTCTGATTGAATTTACCGCTTTTGGTAGTCACCAAAATAACCCCGTTTGCACCCCTTGAACCGTAAATTGCTGCAGAACCAGCATCCTTCAATACTGTTACATTGGCAATATCACTAGGATTCAGCAAATTAAGGTCGTTCACATTTTGCGACACGATACCATCGACAACCAGCAGGGGATTGTTATTACCGGTAGTTGCGATCCCCCGGATATTGATATTGACATTGGCCCCGGGGTCGAGTGTGGATTGCTGGATGATCAGATTGGGTGATTCTCCCTGCAGTGCCTGGAAAGCATTCAATACCGGTTTATCACCTATATCTTTTGATCCAACCGTATTTAGAGAGCCATTTATAGTCGCCTTCTTTTGCGTACCGTAGCCTACTACAACCACTTCATTTAATACATTGTTAGGTTCGGGCTGCAACATGACATTAATCACCAGTTTACCTTCAATCGAAACTTCTTGTTTTAGATAACCGATAAAGGAAAATTGCAATTTCCCGGATATCTGGTTATCAGGAAGGCTCAGCACGTATTTACCATTCGCGTCGGCTACAGTTCCAATATTAGTACCGATCACCTTAATTGACACACCCGGCATCGGCTGCCCACGCTCATCCGTTACTTGTCCGGAAATTGAAATATTGGCTTGCGTCAACAGTATTTTTTCTTTGGTATTGCCCGCGGCATAAGCGGGGGCAAACCAGGAGGCCAGTAGCAAGAGCGGAATGATCCGCCCGCAGGATTTGCTGAATCGCCATCCGAGCCTTCCTAAGTTGAGTAATAATTTAATTCTCATAGTAATTGGTCTTTTAGGGTTATGAATTGTTGTAAACTTTTATATTTCTGATTGAAGGGTGTTTCTCAGATTCCTGCTCCCGGTTTTCTTTCCAGTATTCATCAATACTTTCCAGCGACCTGCCTTTAGTTTCCGGGATGAGTTTCCAGGTAACCCAGATTGCGGGTGAGCATAAAATCGCAAACAGAAAAAATGTAGCCGACGGGCCGAGTGCTTCCAGTGAAAGCGGCGTCAACTGCCCGACAAGAAAATTCCCTATCCAAAGTGAAAGTGTGGCCAATGACATGGCTTTACCGCGAATCCCGTTAGGGAATATTTCGCCCATCACTACCCAGCAAACCGGGCCGAAAGAAAAAGCAAAGCATGCGATAAATATCAGGATGAAAATCAGGATGGCCGGACCGTGTGTTACACCCAACCCGAACAATGCACCAATGCAAACCAGTGAACCTACCGCACCTATTATACCTGTATATAAGAGTGGCCTGCGCCCCCATTTGTCCACTGTGAAAATGGCCACGAAGGTGAATACAACGTTGACGATGCCTATAGTAACTTGTCCGCCAAGTGCATTGCTAAGCGTAAAGCCCGCTCCTTCCAATATTTTAGGGCCGTAATAAATAACAGCGTTAATCCCGCAAACCTGTGAAAGGAAGGGAAGCAACATCCCGATGTATAATGCTTTGCGATAAACTGGTTTGAACAGCTCGCTTAAATTTGAGGCCGATTCCTTACGTTCCATAGCCATAAATGCATCGATCTCATTCTCAGATTTTTCATGGCCATCGATCTTAACCAGTATTATCCTGGCCTTAGCTGTTTGATTTTGTAACAAAAGCCAACGCGGTGATTCAGGGACCAGGAACAGTGAAATCAAAAATATACCAGAGGGTACAACACCCAGGCCCAGCATCGCACGCCAGGGTTCCGAAACAAATATTTGCTGAAGGGCAGCATTTTGATAAGCTCCATCATGAAAATTCCCTATATAGGCATTGGAGAAGTAAGCCACTACAATACCAATCGTAAGCGCCAACTGGTATAGAGAAACCATCATGCCCCTATATTTAGCCGGCGAGAACTCCGAGATATAAAGCGGCGAAACCATGGAGGCAACGCCAATCCCCAGTCCGCCGATCAACCGGAAGATTACCAGTTGAGAAAAGGAGCCGCATACCGTACACCCAATGGCCGATATAAGAAATAGAAGGGCCGAAAGGATCAGTATGACTTTCCTCCCATATTTATCGCTCAATTTACCTGAGAATGCAACCCCAATGATACAGCCCAGCAAGGCGCAGCTTACAAACCAGCCTTCCTGGAGCGCATCGAGCTTGAAATCACCTTTAACAAACCCTACGGTACCTGATATGACTGCCGTGTCGAAACCAAAAAGGAAACCTCCCAATGCTGCAATAAGGCAGACGAGATATAAGAACCCCTTTTTCCGTTGACTATTTTGATGTGTTACTGATTTCATGGTTATTCCTTAATAAATGCTTTAATGACTTTCGCACGGGTATTGCCAAGGTTGGTCATTTTGAAACTGCCCGCAGCCGCAGGGATAACGAAGGTTTCTGCATAAGCAAAGGTTTGTTCAAACCCGTTCTCTGTTTTAACTGTGACGGCCTGCCCTTCCACGAGCATCATCACCAGGCAGGAATTGTCCGTGGACAGATCGATCTCTTTGTCGAACTCCACCCGGTGGACATCATAAAAGTGATCTTTATGGGTTGGCAGGTGAACGATGCGCATTTCCTGCGAGTAGTCCAGCACCATGGGTTTGGAGATCAGTTCCTCTTTAGCCTTTTTGCCTTTGCGTTCAAAATCGAGGTTGTTAAAAGCATGTTCTATATTTATTGGGCGTGGATTACCATCCAGGTCCAGACGCAACCAATCATACATTTTAAAGGTGAAGATGTATGGGGTTGCACTTATCTCGAGAACGAGGTTTCCTGTCCCCGCGCTATGTACTGTCCTATTAGGAATGAGGAACAAATCATGCTTTTGCGCAGGGTGGTACTGTACAAAATCCGTGATATTCACTTCAACATTGTTGGCCTGGCTGTCTTCAAGAGCTTGTCTGTATATAGCAGGTTCAATGTTGTCCTGAAATCCTAAATAAACTCCGGCACCGGGTTCGCAATCAAGTATATAATAGGTTTCGTCCTGTGTTATCGTTTCGCCAAAAGTTTCGCGTATATATTGCAGTCCCGGATGGCATTGAATCGAGAGGTTACCGCCTTTTACCGTATCGAGGAAATCGAAACGAATAGGAAATTCATCACCAAACCTGCCGGCATGCTTTCCCATGATCTCTTCCCGGTTACAGAACATCAAAAAGTCGAAAGAGATCTCCAAAAGATTTCCATCACTTTCCAGAACGATACCATTCTCAGGTACGATCAATTCAAACGACCAGGCATAGTTGACCACATCTTTGTTGATCCCGGTGATCTTTTCCTTTATCCATTGGCCGCCCCATGCCCCGGGTTCAAACCAGGGACGCACACGAATCACCGCAGAGCTCATTTTTGCCAGTCCATCCAAAAGATGTTCCTTCAATATCCAACTGATGCCTGTCGGCCATTGACCGTCAGCTACGATTCCGATCCGCTCTAATAGTTTCTTTTTGTGATCGTTGCACAATACCCAATCGACGAAATAATACCGCTTATACATGCGAAAAGGCTCAATCAATTGCGTACTCCCAAGGTTTCTGATAGACCCCGCGCGCATACGGAATTGCAATTCGTTCTTGGGGAGATCGATATACACCACCGGGGTTTTCCAGTCTGCAAGTGCTGCACCGGTACCATATAAAATATTAATATCACAATTAGCATCCGGCAATTGGTCAGTCAATGCCGGGTCAAAGAGATCTTCAAGATTCAATAAACATTTTGTTCCCCAAACCGAATCGTCAGCGCCAAGAAACGGAGAAACCATTTCATCGATCGCTTCCTCTTTCTTCAGGAAAGTGGTAGTGTTAGTCCACCCCACCTTAAGGTTGGATCGTTCAAAGCATTTGGTTAATTCATCCTTTACGACCTCCCAAAAGACACCTGCATATCCGTCAATGATCACATTTTTATGGCTTATGATCCATTCAGCCAGCGAGCTATAATCGTTATGGATACGCCCGTCGCCGAGATTGAAAACAGGGTAAATATTATAACCCGCCTGATCAGGTAACGAGTTGGCGGTATTGGGCATCAAAAACTGCCCGGTCTTTCTAAAAGGCATCCCCTCTTCCAGTTCTAAATCATTTAAAGTTTTGCTACTTTGAAGAATATTCATATTTGTTATAATGTATATACATATTAATTTTCAAACCATAGAAAGCACGACCTGAAAAATTATAATTGGCTAATAAAAATCGGATAATTTGTTATAATGTACAAACATAATTATATTTATTTGACATGCAAGTCTTTTGGAAAGAATATTTTTCCTTAAAATAAGATTGATAAAATCTATTCTAAGTAATTACTAAAAAAGTTTAAATAATATGTCCGAACATAATCCGAAATAGCTTACTTTAGTTCCATGAAATTCACCATAAACCACAAAAGTCCTATCCCCTTACATATCCAGGCCGAAGAACTCCTCCGGCAAATGATCCAGGATCCCGAATATAAAGGGGGAAAGATATTGCCAAATGAGGTGGATTTGTCCAAGCAACTGGCTATTTCGCGGACGACATTGCGCCAGGCAATCAACAAATTGGTCTTTGAGGGACTGCTGATCCGGAAGAAGAAGACCGGGACTAAGGTAGCAGCGGTCCCGGTGAGTTCGAAGTCAAATAATTGGTTAAGTTTTTCCCAGGAAATGAAGCTGCGGGGTATTACGATCAGGAACTTTGAGCTGCATATTACCTGGGTCAAGCCAGATGATGAGATCGCCCGGTTTTTCGAGATCAAGAAAGATAAAATGGTACTGCGCATGGAGAAGGTGCGCGGACGCCCTGAGGAGCCATTCGTATACTTTGTATCTTATTTTCATCCCCGCGTCGGACTGACAGGCGAAGAGGATTTTTCCCTGCCGCTTTACGAAATGCTGGAAAGCGAGCATTCAACTATCGCAACCTTATCAAAAGAAGAAATCAGCGCACAAGCTGCAACAGCAGATATTGCTAAAAAGCTGCGGGTAAATGAAGGCAGCCCTATTCTTTTTCGCAAGCGTTTTGTATTTGATCACGGCCAGCGTCCCATGGAGTTCAACCTGGGTTATTATAAGGCTGATAGTTTTGTTTATACAGTTGAAAGTACGAGATAGGATTAGTAACGGGTAATTAATCACATCACCCAAATGATGTTTTTTGATGATTTTTTGGAGTCTGCCCTTAAATGTAAAAGCCTGTGAAATGATAATTTACAGGCTTTTAATTCGTAATGAATAAGTTCTCAGCGGTGAGGGAGGGATTCGAACCTACCCATATATTCGACTGTAGTACAGTTAATTAACTTCTGTGAGATAACCGAACGCCATAAAAGTCGCGCTTGCTTTTTTACCTCTGTAAATCTTAAGTAAAGATAACTAATATTCTTCTAATCAGAAAGTTGTATAAGAAAGTTGAAATAAACATTTACTCATTCCTTCTTGTCATTTACAACCTGTTTATTAATGTTACTGGCATTTATTTCATTTGGAGGTTATTCATTATCTTTAGAGTTAAAGTTTACCTTATGCGAGAACAATATTTCAAACACCGAACCTTATTCGATTTTAATGAACAAACCAATGATGTCGGTTTTGCCCTCCCCTGGAAAACGGCGAATGAGGACAACCATTTCCTATTTCGTCTATACAGGAAAAACCAAAGCGACTATCCAACTTTGTACCATTATCATCTTAGTTTTTTCCTCGGTAAATATCCCGACGCCACCGAAGAAGAATTTTTTGTCTATGTCAAACAACTTATAAGCGATGCGATCAGTGAACTTGTAAACAAAGACCGTTACTCGTCGAAACATTCACGAGAACGCAGAAACCGATTACAATTGCAAGAGTTCTTAAATTATCTCAACTCGATTGACAAATGGTTTATCCAGTCAACTGATGAGGAGACCATAAAACGCCAGTTGGAGGAAATCGCAAAACTCATAGCAGACAACAAAAAGCTAAAGGAAGAAAACAAGCGATTACGCGAACTGGAAACTAAGGATTACATCGATATACGTGCGGGCCACCAGCGTACACTTTATCATCTTATCTTGCAGATTAAAGGCCTCAAACTCGATGACGGGAAGGAACTAACCAATGCCGCTACCCTCAATATCTGGTGCAAAATGATCGCCAAATACTTTAAAGAAGGTGGAAAGGACATAAGCTTTGAAAGCATTAAACGTTACTTTCCACCTGAAAATGATGTGGACAAAGTCAAGTATAAAGATATTCCAAAAAAAGATCAGCTTTTTACCATTACAAAAGCAAGACCAAGGAGTTTATAGGAAAGTTGGTATCTAGCCTCCTTATCTATACTCCATCAAACTACAACGTTTTGTTTTGTAGCTATTTGGCTATTGCCTCAACTTAACTTTAATCGCTTCAATTTAACCTTCCAGATTTAGAAGGTCAGCGATACGCCGCATTTGTGTATTCATTTGCAGCATGTCAATTATCAATCATGAAGCCCTGAGCCAATGCATCCGGGATGCAGTCAGAGCAGAATTACAGGAACTTTTTAAGACTGGTAGCAGTCCCCCTACTACTGATGAACGGCTATTGTCCAAGCAGGAATTAGCCGCCGAATTGGGCGTATTACTGGTCACGCTTACCGAATGGATGAAAAAGGGCTTGCCCTTTTTACGTCTGCATAAGCGCGTGCATTTTAAAAAAAGCGAAGTGTTTGCCGTCATGGGGCAGACCACGAAGAGGGAGGATAAAGTATGAATATCGAAGTTATCACAAAGGAAGATTTAAAAGAGTTTAAAAACGAACTGCTGGCCGAAATCAAACACTTGTTTCGGCCAGGTATGGCACAATCCAAACAGTGGCTCAAAAGCAATGAGGTGCGGAAATTACTAAACATATCGCCTGGCACGCTGCAAAACCTGCGCATCAATGGAACGCTGAACTATACTCGTATCGGCAGTATCATCTATTACAAACAGGAAGACATCAACAAGCTGTTGGAAGGAGGCTTAAAGTGAAAATCAAAGTACCGGTCAAAGAGCTTGCTGATTATGGCAAGCTGCTAAAGCGCATGAGCGGTGATGATCGATTGACAGCTACGCATGTCAGCCTGTTTACAGCCCTCTTTATTCACTGGCAGCGCAACAACTTTGTAAGCCCATTTCCTATTACCCGAAGGGAACTGATGACGCATAGTAAAATAGCATCAGCTGCCACATACCACAAATGCATCCGGCAACTGCATGATTATGGGCACATCCGTTATCAGCCGAATTACCATCCCCAAAAAGGCAGTTTAGTCTACTGGCCAGAGGTTCTAATTAAAAATCTAGATGCAAATGATAATGAGGGAAAGTAGCGGGATATTTCTATTCCGCGGTATGGAGCATTCTAAGACTTTAACAACATTTTTTTAAAATGTACGATGTGTAGTTAAGTTTTTTCAAAAGCTGTAAAAATAAAGCAATAAGATATTGGACGCCATTTTTTAAGCCGGCGTTTTTTGGTTTGTGGAAGTGCCTGATGCCGGTTATTTATGCGGCATATTTCGCAACGGATGCCTCTTTATGAAGATCGTGCCAGATTATGATGTTGCCTTCTACAAGAGTGCGTTAGGTTATTTTCACCAACAATATTAGAGCAATGATCAAGCATTGCGTGAAATGTTTGTGGAAACTTGCGGGATTGGTCAATAAAACCCTTAAATTACTTTCTCTTCTGCACACTAAACGTTTTTACCCCATGACTGTCGCCGGTGCTATCCTCTCATTTGTATTTATTTTGCTGGCGGTAAACTTTCAAGGTCCCTTATGCTGAAGGTTTCAGACAAATTGGTTTCTTTCTTGCTAACATTGATATGTCTTACAGGTATTTTTTCCATTTGATCCAATCACCGAATTCGTTATGAACATTCAAATACACTGTCAAATGTAAATAAAGAAATCTATGAGCGTAACAAATGTTAAGTACCGTTCAAACGGCACTGTCATGGCAATAGTACGGTACAAATTTGTAGTTGAGATGAAAGCAGGGCTTCACGAGGAAAATTAATTTGACATATGAAAAACTTCTACATGCGGATAAGCTGAGAACGTAATAATGGGAATAGAAGAGTTGCGGGCTTGTAAATTCAAATTATTTGTCTAATTTTGTGATATTAAAATTTAGACAAAATGCAATATTCAATTTCTGACCTTGAGCAGCTTTCCGGCATATCTGTCCACAATATCAGGATTTGGGAACGTCGCTATAACGCGCTCCAGCCCTCCCGCTCCACCGGTAATACCAGGCTCTATGATGATAATCAACTCAAAAGGCTATTGAATATCGCTGGGTTATATTTTTCAGGGCATAAAATATCCAAGGCTTGTGCTATGTCTAAGGAAGAAACCGAAATGTTTCTTCAGCAGGAAATTGATGCTACCGTGTCCCGTGAAAATCAGTATGAATATTATATCTCACAAATTATAAGCAAAGCTATTAGTTACGAAGAACAAGAAGTCAATCAACTGATCACGCATTCCTTCGAACGCAACGGGATTTTGAATACCTACAAATTTGTAATGTATCCGCTGCTGGTGCGTGTTGGTTTGATGTGGCGCAAGGATTCACTTTGCCCATCGCAGGAGCACTTTTTGTCATCCATATTCCGTCAGAAGCTATATGCCGCTATAGACAATTGTCCGCCCCCGAAACCGGCTTC